>Ga0214923_10000305_pt1 | contig 74618 bp, 54 predicted proteins | sample LL1510_MetaG_FD_177993 | JGI IMG/M metagenome (GOLD analysis project Ga0214923, IMG submission 177993) | Freshwater microbial communities from Lake Lanier, Atlanta, Georgia, United States - LL-1510 | ecosystem: Environmental > Aquatic > Freshwater > Lake | place: USA: Georgia | collected...
CCGCCTCTATTGCCATAATACCCTCTATAATAATTTGAACCATAATAGTTTGACCCATAATGTCTTGAACGATTGTGTCCGCTATGTATTCTGCTATCACTGCGACTTCCATAACTTCCTCTACTACTTCCACTACTTCTTCTACTATCTCCTCCACGACTTCCACCACCCTTAAAATCTTCCTTATCACAATTACAGAAAGACGCAATCACCATAAGAATAACAATGATGATAACAATAAAAATATACCAATATATTTCGTCCATTCTTTATAACATTTATATATATAATTATTTTCACAAAAATAAAATAATAATTATGTTATTTATATGGCAATTATTTTTGATAATAATAAACCACTTATTTATGTTGATAGTATCAATGAAACAAGTTATTACACTGAAATGAAAAACATTCTTAGTTCATACATTAGAGAAAAAAATATAGAATACACCATAGTGAAAACACATGATGAGATACTTGGAAAACAAGATGGATATTATTTGGTTGAAAATAAATTAACAATTGAACTATACAAAAAACAGACAAACAGAATGTATTATGTTTTTACAAATTATGATATTACAAAAATAATGTCATTAAGTTATACAAAATGTAAAAAAACAGTTCCAATTATTTTGAAAAAAGAAAATACATTATTTGAGAATTTTCAAGATGAATTAAAAAATAAAGTTGGAAGTTTGAAACTAAAAAATGAATAAATTAGTGCTAATACTTATAAATAATTAATCGTAATTATAATTATATGTCAAGTGATGATTCAATGTCAAGTGATGAGAATAAAACAGAATTTATGAATAATACAATTGAAAAAATAAAAAAACTTGATTGGGGAGAAACAGAATATATTACAAATGAATTTATAAATTGTTCTGTAACAAAAAACATAAGATATAATACATATATATTTAAGGGCAAAGGATCAAAAAACATTGCTAAACATCTTATCAACGAAACTAATTATTATAAATCACTCATACAAATATTAGGGAAGAATGAATCACGAAGATTTTTACCAATACAAAGTTGGGAAGAATTTTGGGAAATTTACAAAAATGAACCAATAACAGACAGACATTTATTTGAATTAATATTATCTCATAAACCATGTAAGCCATATTTAGATATTGAATGGGTAAAAAAAAAGAAAGAAAAATGTAATTATGCTGAATTTGTTGATATTCTAATAACAGACATAATAAAAATATTTATGACAAAATATAATACAGAAATAAACAAAGAGAATATAATGATAACAACTTCACATACAGACATTAAAACAAGTTTTCATATTGTTATTGATAAAGTACTAAATAATAAACAATTAATGTTTGAAACAAATATTAAAGGAAAAGAAAATTCAGCGTGGGATTTATGTAATGAATTAATAAAATTAAACAAAGAATATGAAACTAAAATAGATGCGTCTGTATATACAACTGATAGAGAATTTAGAACAATATATTCAAATAAAACAAATGTTTTCAGACCATTTATCCCGTATAATACAAAAATAAGAATTAATTCAAAAATAAAATTATCAACAAATGAATGTTTAAAATATATAATAACACATTGTAAGACAGATACATATGAAATAATTAAAGCACCTGGAATTATATTATTTACTTCAATACCGTCCTCCCCAAAAAATATTATTAAAAAAGAAATAATATATACAAATGAAGAAATAAAAAAGATAGTAAAATTAATAAAACCAATACATAAAAATATTGAATTAACTGGAAAATTAAATAATGGTGCTCTTAGATTTACATATTATGATAAAAAAGAACCGTGTTATACTGGAAAATTACACAATTCTAATGGATTTTATGTGACAATTGACAATAATAATAAATTATATATGAGATGTTTATCAAATCATTGTAAAACTAATATTTGTTATTTAGAATAAAAATAATATACTAGCAATATTATTTTTAGACAAGTTGTTTATAATTATAATTAAAAAAAATATGTATAAAATAATATGTCAAAAATATTGATATTAAACGAAGAACAATTTAATTCTATGTATAAAACGAAAAATAATATTCTTTCATCTGGTGCTTATGGTGATGTTAGAGAAACAGTATGTAATAATTATGTTGTGAAAGAATCGACAAAAAATATTGAGTCAATTATTTGTGAATTGGATATATTATCAAGATTTGACTCACACTATATTATTAAACCAAAAGCAATGAGTTTGTCAAAAAACAAAATAAAAATTGTTTATGAAAAAGGTATATTAATTAATGAAAGTAATATACAGACACGAAATATAATTCAAATATTTTATGATTTATTAGTTGGATTAAAATTATTACACGATAATAACATCATTCATTGTGATATTAAACCACCAAATATTATTATATTAAATGATAAACCGGTTTATATTGATTTTGGTATATCAAAATTTTGTTTTAGATTGGAAAATATTAATGATAAAGCATTTATTAGTAATACTGCTTTTACAACCGGTTTTGAACCACCTGAAAACGGACACGAAACAACAAGAAGCATAACGGGAGATGTTTATTCATTAGGAAAAACATTTATGTGTATTGTTGAAAAACTTGATTATATATATTCTAATCTGCCAAAAAAATATAATAATGATGATTTTAATGACGTTATAGATAGTATGGTGACACCAATTGAATATAGAAAGTCAATTGATGAATTATTAAATATGAAGTTTTTTGAAAGTGCAACAAAAAATGACAATAATAATAAATATACTTATGATGAATTAGAAAAAAAACAAAACCTAATGCCACCAACTTTTTACAAAGAATTATATATATTGATTATTGATATGATTAGTTATAATGTTGAAACACACATAATATTTCAATGTATTCATAACATTCATCGTAGCATTGAATTATTAAATAATGAAAATATTATAGTTTTATTTTATGCTAATTTTTATTTATGTTCTTATAAAAGTATAATATATGATGAAATTTATTGTGATTTATCAAATTTTATAAATTCATTTAAATTAACCTGTTCTGAAAATATATTTATTGAAATGATTTTGGCATTATTAGATAAATTAAAATGTGTCATAACAACCGAAACAATATGGAATGATTGTGATGTTGGAAATTCATTATACTCATATTTTAAACAAGTATGTAATTGGAATTATCCTTTTGTTAGTAGTCCAAAATTTAATAATATTAATAATACCATACAATATTTAAAAGTAAATGATTATAATTCTTGTTCTGGTTTATTCTATTTAATAAAAAAACTAAATACACAAAAAGAATTTATAAATTTTATTGAGACAGATTGTGTTATTTTAGGTGATAGATATAGAATAATACCGAAAACAATAAAAAAGATTGTGCCAACAAAAGATATTTTGCGGTCGACAGTTATTTCTCTAATAAATAATGAAGATGTAATTGATACACATCATTGTATCTATGGTATTATATACAGAACAATTTTACAATATAATCAAGACACTTTATTTTGTAATACTGTTTTTGATAGAATAATAAAAAGTAAATTATATGAATTGTATGACAGTATTTATGATGTTGATAAATTAAAATTAGCAAGAAAAAATAAAAAGAAAAATTTTAGTCAAATGCCAATAAATATATTTACTTGTTCTTATCAAGATTTCCATACACAACTTATAAATCAAAACTAACAGCAATGTCATCTTGAGGAGTAAAATATTCATTATCGTGAGCAGTAACTAATGGGTCAGGATTTATAATAATTCTGTCATTATTATAGACCAATCCTTTTGCCCCAAAACTTACTCCGGTTGGTGGTGAAATATTAGCATTAAAAATATTATACCATCCCATTAGTGTCAATTGATAATTATATTGAGACATTCCACAATAGTCTAGCATATTAGATATATTAGCAGATGTAGTAATACGAGTCCAATTCCAATTATGTAATGGTTGATTAAAACTGGTGGCATTTTCAAACATACTTGACATATTAGTAACAGTTGATACATCCCAATTATTCAATGGTTGGTTAAAACTGGTAGCATTTTCAAACATATTTGCCATTTTAGTAACATTTGATACATTCCAATTATTCAATGGTTGGTTAAAACTGGTAGCATTTGCGAACATACTTGCCATATTAGTAACAGTTGATACATTCCAATTATTCAATGACTGGTTAAAACTTGTAGCATTTCTAAACATACCAAACATATTAATAACATTTGATACATTCCAATTATTTAATGGTTGATTAAAACTGGTTGCTCCTGAAAACATACTAGGCATAGATTGAACATTTTCAATATTCCAATTGTTCAATGGTTGGTTAAAACTATAAGCACTGTAAAACATAGCATTCATAATATTAACACTCCCAACATTCCAATTATTCAATGGTTGATTAAAACTGGATGCCTGGCAAAACATTAGATCCATATTTTGAACATTCTCAACATTCCAATTATTTAATGGTTGGTTAAAATTTGTAGCATCAATAAACATTTGATTCATGTTATTGACATTTGATACATTCCATCTGTCTAATGGTTGGTTAAAATTTATAGCATTACGAAACATAGATCGCATATCTTCAACACTTGATACATCCCATGTATCTATTGGTTGATTAAAATTTGTAGCAAAATTAAACGTACCTGACATATCAGTGACATGTGATACATCCCAAGTATTAATTGGATAATTAAATTGACTGCAGTAACTAAATATGGCAGTTAAAGTAGTAACTCCTTTTGGCAAATATTTCGGCACTTTTACAAGATTGCTCGCCTCATGAAAAGCATATGATAAATCTAATGGACCTATCTTTTTGACTTCAATTAAATATTCATTACTTAGCACACCAAAATTTCCATATCTCCATATTTTGCCCCATACTTTTATTGTATATTTACGACCTCCTGCTAATGTTTTAGATGGAAAATTAGATGAATTAACAGTGGTTGTCGTAAATGTTTCAGTATGAGTGCCATCCCCCCAATTAACATAATAGTTAGCATAACCCCAAACTGGCAATGTTATAATATATTCATCACCTGCTGGCAAATCATAAACAAGTTCAGTTTTATTGACTTTGACACTTGCAATCGGGGGAACAACCATCGGTTTAACTTGAATTTCTTTTTCCATATATTAACCAACTATATTTTATTTTCAATACATAAATAAAATATTATAAAAAAATTATAACTCCCCAATTCTCTTCAAATTCTGTTTGTGTAAAATTATTGCTGACATTCTCAATGGTTTATATTTATTTTCTACATCAATAGACACTGAAATTTTACTATTAAAGTCTTTGAATATGTCTAGCACACTATTTGAATTTTTGTCCTTTTCAAGAACACACAAAATCACATTTAATAGTCTTTCATATCCTAGATAATAATTGTCGCTTTCATCTTGTTCTAATTTTGAATACAAAACCAAGTTCAATATTTTAGAGCAACAAAATTTAATTATCTTATCATCAACAATATTATTAACAAAGAGCATTCCAATTAAATTCATTAATCCCTTGTAATTCGAAACTCTGTGTGGGTTGTGTTTATCCATCTTCTCGTTGCTATTTGTCAATGCTGTAAAATATTCATTACATAAATTTAGAAAAACTGATTTGAATTTTACTTCTTTTCCTTCACTCATAATCTTAAAATTAGAAAAATGGATTATGATATCAACATATAATTCAGAGGGTGTTTTCATATTATTACTATTGCTATCATGTGATTTGTATGCCATAATGTCATTCATTGATTTCAGTATCAATTCACTTGACAATACTTTGTAATGCTCTCCTGAACTATAATTTAGTCCTTGTAATATATTCAAAACATCCTGATAATTCTTATTATTGATTTTATTCAGATTTTCTCTTATAATATTTTTCATATTAGTGTCTCCTAAATTAGTGCCATTATTACAAGATTTATACACCTGAACCATTGAATACATCAAATCTTTTAATACATTCATTTCTTTCTTTCCGGTTGATACATAATATTTCTCTAATTCTGGTATCAAATATACATTATCAGTTTGGCAACTGAAAATTTTGTCAATATCGTGTTTGATAATAATATTGCTCATTTTGTTAATAATATACGACTATATTATTAAACACTTAATAAATCAATTTTTTTTATAAATTAATATTTAATTACTAAAATTTTTCTCAAACTCACTAACTAATTTTTGCATATTCTTATGTGAAAACAAATTCTTTCCAAATTCTTCAATCTCTTTTTTCTCTTTGGGTGTCAATTTATTCATCATTTTATTAATATCAACTAATGATGTTATATCTTCTTTTGACATTTTGTTGTTTATCATTGATAAATTATTATTTGATATACAAAAAATATTGTCATAAGTGTCATAAATATGCTTGAAAAATTTATAATCCCGTGTATAGTTTCTAAAAAGTGTCAAGCAATAATATACAAACTCATTAGTATAAATTATGTAAGTATGTATTTTATTTGCGTAAGGTTTAATTTTATTGTAATATTTATTGTCTCTCATAATAGTATCACACACACAACAGAAATCATTATAATTTTTTGTATCATTATACATAGCATAAGCAAAAACAACAAAACAAGAACAGAACATATTAAATAACATTCCAAAAAATCCAAATAAATAAAATGTTGTGTAATAATATGATGTAAGCAACGATTGATAACTGAAAGAGACTGGCAATAATAATAAAGAAGTCATACACGAATAACCCGAACCCATAATCATTTGTATTAGCAATAATAACAAAAACATTTTTATTATTATTTGTGTATATTGTTTAAGTTATTTTATAAATAAAAATTATAAATTATAATATATATGGGTAATACTAAATGTAAGCATAAAGATTTAAGAATTGACACAGCAAATAAAAAAGTATTTTATGATAAATATAATTATTGGAAATATGTTGTAACTAACGTTCAATGTTTAGAATGTGAAGAAAAGCATAGAGGATTACAAAAAATATGTATAGACCACGGTATAGAACAAGATTGGGAAATTTTATATCCTAGAAATTGCGAACATATTGAATTAGAAAAAGTAAATATTGATGATGAATTTAACACAGGAAAATTACAATGTAAAATGTGTTTGTTTTCTATCCCAATTAAAAAAATAGATAATAATTGGAATACAGATAGAGAAAAATTATTAGGATAAAAATGATATAGTATCACCAATAGTGTTAAATTCTGTATAATTATCATTTGTCAATAATAATACATTATTTTCGTTGATAGCAATTGAACCATAATAATATTCATCAAGAGATACATTCTTTTTATTTATCATACAATACAATCCTTCTTGTTTTTTATCTCTTATTTGCAATAAATATTTTAGAATTTCTTTAATATTTTTAGTTTTTGTATTTATTGTTATGTATTTTTTGTCATTAATTGTCATTGTGTCTATATTTTCTAAATCATAATAAGTTGTAAAGTCATCATCTAAATTATTAGTAATATTATGTGTAATTTTATTAATAACAAAACCAGAAGCGTTTCTATGTCCTCCTCCATTAAAAATTTTTGATATTTCGGTTGTGTCAGTTTTGTCATTAGATGAACGAGCACTAAATATTGTATGTTGTTTTATCATATTATGGGTATATACAGCAGAAAAATTTATATTATTATGATATGTAAGTAAATTACTGCCTAATTCATTTCTTAAAATTTGTGAATTAATCAAAGCAACAAAATAGTATTTTTTATTTAGTTCTATAAAACTAACATATGAATTTTTGATTATTTGTTTCACGTAAGAATTATTTAATAGCACCATTCCTTTGCCCAATGGAATGACTGTATTAATCATATATGAGTTAGCAAATAATTTTTCATATTCATCAAATGTGTATTTTAATGTTGATATGTATGCTGTAATTTCTTTTGTATTTGTCATTTTATTGAACCATAAATCATTATCTTCAATATATAATACACCATTTGGAATATTAACAAATCCAAATAAATATGTATATGTAATAAAAGCACCAGAATGATTCATATCAAATACTACATATTCTTTTGGAATATTAATAAGATTACTTTGTGCTGTCTTGTGATGGTCTAAAATTAGCAAATTATTATTGGTAGATATTATCATTTCGTTTGTTATTTTTTCACTAAACGAAAAATCACAAATAAGAACATATTTGTCTTTTAATTGTTCTGGTAAATATGAATAATCAGTTCCATAGTATGCGTTCATAAAAATTACTTTATCAAGATTAACTTTTTGTGATATTAACCATTTTCTAACAATTGTTGCTGACATAAAACCATCAGGACAAGAACCATGTGTTATGACATAATCTATTTTATTTTTATTTAATTTTTTATTGTCATAATCATAGACAATTTCAAGAGAACTAAAATCATTACTTATAAAGCGTGCCATTTTATCTAATAGTAATAATATTATTATTAATACTTATAGTTTCAATTTTTTGTAGTATTCTAAATAATACAAACTTATGAGAAATTATTATTTGCTAAAAATATTTTTGGATATTTGATACTTTTTATTATTACTAAAAATAATATAAATCTTTTATAAAATTTTTGAAATAATTTTGAGATTATTATAATTCATTAATTACTAAATAATTAAATGAAATCCAATAAAAAATACTCACAACAAATTTATATTATTTTTTAGTAATAATTAAAGTATCAATATCTAAAATGAGATAATGCCATATATCTTATTAGTAAAAAAATTGATATAAATATATTTAGGGATTATAGAGATAATAATATTATAATATAATGACTACTAAGATGGACTTTACTAAAATGACTATTGATAATTTCATCATCAATCTGATTAAATATAATAGCATTGATGAAATATTAGATACATGTGAAACACAAGGAAATAAAGGAAATATTTTTGAAAGAATTGGAGATATTGTTATTAAGTTTGGTTTTTGTGAAATATTTTCTAACTCACAATTTTCTCATATGATAGGGAATGCTAATAATGGTAAATTAAAGAAATTAGAAAGTTTTAATGAATATCTAAATGAAAAAGTTTATAGTGGTAATTCAGGGGGATGTTCAGATATTACTTTGTATGATAGAATTGAAGGTAAGTATATTTTTATAAGTTCAAAATATCCAAAAACACAACAAGATATTAAAAAACAAAAATCAGTTGATTACTATGACATTCAAAATATTATAGCAATGATAAATAAAAATAAACATATCTATAAAGATTTTGAAATATATTTACTTGTTCCAGATAAAAAATCAGTTTTGGAAAAAGTATTAACTGCTAATAAATCAAGTCAATATATAACTGATTATATGACTGAAGATAAAATTATTGATAAAACAGATTTGAATAAATACTTTTTGAAATTCAAAGCAGAAATTATTAAAGCATTAGATAAAAAAATTAATTATGATGAATTATTTTTAGGAGAAAAAGAAAATTTAAAGTTAAGATTTCATCAAGATTTAATTACATCCAAAACATCATCATTAATTGAAGAAGGTAATAAAAGTTTCTTATGGGGGTGCAAATGCAGAAGTGGAAAAACGTATATGACAGGAGGTATTGTAATAAAACAATATGAAATTAAGCAAAAATTAAATGTTCTTATTATTACACCTGCCCCAACAGAAACAGCACCTCAATTTACTGATGACTTATTTAATAAATTTAGAGATTTTACACCATTTAAAATCCATAATATTGAAGGTTCAAAAGAAATCAGTTCAATTGTATTAGATAAAAATAATATATTTGTTATGTCTAAACAACTATTACAAAAATATATTAAAACAGCCAAAATAGACAAAACTATTATGAAAATTAAAAATCTTAAATTAGATATAGTCGTATTTGACGAAAATCATTATTCAGGTTGTACTGATTTATCTAAAGCAATTTTAAGTTCATATTCAACAGATAAAACTATTAAAATTTATCTGACAGCAACATACAGCAAACCATTACAAGAATGGAATATTTCAAGTGAATGCCAAATGTATTGGGATATTGAGGATGAACAAATATGTAAAAGCATATTATCAGATAATACTAATATAAATAGATTAGTTGAAAAACATGGTGATATTGTAAAAGATATGATACAATATAAAAATAAAAATGGTGATACTGTTGAAGATATTTTTAAACCATATTTAAGAATGCCTGATTTGTATCTAATTACGAATATGTTTGATAGTCAAAGATATGATATTATTAAAGAAAATATTATGGGGTCTCATTATGGTTTTAGTTTTGATGTTCTTTTTAGTTTGAATAAAGATAAACAATTTAACTACAAGAAAGAAGTAAAAACTATTTTGAGATATATTACAGGTTCTGAAAAAGAGCAAGATTATAAAACTGGTGATAAATCTATTTTTACGAGAATTAATAGTTTATGTAAAAGAATACCATTTACTCAAATTTGGTTTCTACCATCTGATAATATTAATGATATATCACAAAATTTAAAAACTTTGATGATGGAAGATAAAATTCTTAAAAATTATAATGTTCTATGTATAAATCGCAAAAATGATAAATTAGCAAAAGACATTAAAGAAGAAATCACTAAATATGAAACCATTACAAAATCAGAAGGTAAAGCGGGATTAATCTTATTAGCAGGTAATATGCTTACATTGGGTATTACTATAAATAGTTGTGATGTTGTAATATTAATGAATAATGCTTTATCTGCTGATAAAGTTATGCAACAAATGTATAGGTGTATGACAGAAGGTGATAATAAAAAAATGGGTTTTGTTGTAGATCTGAATATTAGTAGAGTTATACAAACTTGTATAAATTACACAGTTTATAAAAATGATATGAGTATTGAAGATAAAATGAAATATTTAATCAATAATCATTTAATAAACATTGATGTTGATATGATGGAACATAAAAAAATCAATGGTGATAATATTGTAAAGAAACTGATGGATATTTGGAAGGGAGATCCAGTTAATAGTTTTAAATCATTACTTAAAAGAATTGATGATGATTATATTGAATTTGATAACCATACACAAAAACTATTAAATGCGTCTTTTGTTAATTCAGTCAAAGATGATAAAGTTGATACAACAGTAGAGGTTAAAGATAGTGATGATGAAACACAAATTTTACCTGATGGAAAAGAAAAAGTAAGAAAGGATAGTGATAATGATAATGATGAGAGTTCTAATAAATCAGACAATGAAGAAGATGAAATAGAAGAACCTAAAATATCATTTCAGAAAGATGTATTACCATATGTTATACCATTAACATGTATTCTTACAATTGAAAACAAAAATAAAGATTTTATAACAATGTTAAATGATATTAAACATAATGAAGAACTATTAGACATATTTGATGATATGTGTCTGATATGGTGGAACAAAAAAGGTTTAATCAATATAATAAAAAATATTATAGAAAAATTCTTTGATAAAAATTCTAATACATTTAATATCTCTATACAATTTAAGATGTCAATACAAAGTTTGTTAGATAGACCTAAAGAATTATTAGAATTAATAAGTGACTGCTTAAATACTAAAACAATTGAAAAGAAATCATTTGGAGAAGTATTTACACCGATGAATTTTATAAATGATAAAATGTTAAAAGATATTGAAGATTATTGGATGACAAAATATAATAAAAATATTTGGGAAGATGAAACTTTAACATTTTATGACCCTGCAACTGGTATGGGAAATTATCCAATTGCGATTTATTATAAATTGTTTGAAGGATTAAAAAATAAGATACCAAACGATGAAGAAAGGAAAAAACATATAATTGAAAAACAATTATATATGGGTGAATTAAACAAAAAGAATTGTTTTGTTGTTAAACAAATATTTAATATCAATAATGAATATAAATTAAATCTTTATGAAGGTAATACATTAGAAATAGATATTTATAAAGCATTTGGAATTAAGAAATTTAATGTTATTATTGGAAACCCGCCATACAACAAAGAAGTTAAAATTCATAATGTTTCATTACCATTATATAATGAATTTATAGAATATTATACCGATAAGTGTAATTTATTATCATTTATAGTTCCATCACGATGGTTTTCTGGTGGTAAAGGATTAGAAAAATTTAGAGCTATGATGATAAATAGAACTGATATATTATATATAAAACATTATGATGATGCATGTAAAATATTTGGTAATACAGTTGATATTAAAGGTGGTGTAAATTATTTTTTAATAGATGATGAATATAATGGATTATGTAATTATAATGGTTCATTACTCAAACTAAACAATAATGATATAATAATAAATAATAATTATGATTCAATTTTAAATAAACTTAATAAATTAGATAAATTAATATCAGTATATAATAGTCAAGATCATTATAAAATTCAATCTAATGACAAAAGACTAAAAAATAAACAAGACATAGATGATATTATTTGTTATGTATCACAACAAAAAGGATTTATTAAATATATTGATAAAAAAGAAATTAAAGTTAACTATGATAATTGGAAAATATTAACAACATCTGCAGCACATGGAGAAAAAAGTGGATTTGGTAATATGTTTATATCAAAACCTAATGAAGTTCATTGTAAAAGTTATATTGGATTTAATGTAAAATCCGAAAATGAAGCAAAATCATTATTGAGTTATATGAAATGTAAATTACCAAATTTATTACTAAGTTTAAGAAAAATGTCTCATAATTTATCATCTGATACTTGTAAATGGATACCATTAGTTCCATTAAATAAAGAATGGACAGATGATGAAGTATATAAGTATTTCAAATTATCTGAGGATGATATAAAATTGGTAAAAGAAACAAAAGTTATTGGATATAATGACATAAAAATAGATAATACAAATGAACCAAAAATAATAAAAGATGGGCGGAAACAATATTATTTAGTTGGTGATAAATTATATAAAGTAAAAAAAGACAAATCACAAGGTGAATTATTTGGTAGATATATTGATGGTAAAATTGTAGATGGTGTAGAAAATATAGATGAAGAAATTATTACAAAATCTAAAAAACCATTCATAAAGAAATCAATTACTAAACCAATTAATGAAATTCAAATAGATAAACCAATTGTCGAAACAAAAAAATCTAATAAGGTTATTATAAAAAAATCAATTATTGAACAGAAAAAAGAAATTCAAATAGATGTTCCAGTAATTGAAACTAAAAAACTTAATAAACAAAAAAGTAAAAACTTTATTAAAGATAAATTTATTTAGATCGTACTAATTATAAATCAATTCTTATTCAATAAATCATATTTCAGTCTTTTTATGAGTTCAATAATATTAACATCATCTTTTTTATTTTTTAGTTCATTTTCAATAAATGCTATATCATCAATAATATTATGAGTATTTTCAGTAATATTAATTTTTTGTGTCAGTTTTTCTATTTCTTTTGTTCTTGTTTTATTCTTCTTGTATAATTCTTTTAATGTATTCATAATAGTATCTTTTTGCGGTTCTTTAATATGTTTAAAATTATCAAGAGGAAATGTTAATAAATATTTCTTAAATAATGTTGCTAATTCTTTTTCATTTCTAAAAAACAATACTAATTCCCAACTTTCTTTAAATGTTTGTAGATTATCATTGAACCATTTATCGTCTCTTTTTATTGTTATATTTCTTGAATTCTCAACCCGCCAATATAATATTGTGTCAAGAACATAATCAGGATGAGTTTTATCTAATTTATTTAATGTTTCAAATATCCATTCATCAATTTCTTTATTTGTCATATTAATTCTTGGTTGGTATATGAAACCAGCAAAATTATAAATTTTTTCTTCATAACTTAGCATATTATTTGACAATTGATTTTTTGGCATTAATTGTATTAACGCTCCTTTTTCCATTTTAGTCTCTATGCTTAGCCATTGTGTTTGTTTATTAGTATCTTTCTCAAAATCTTGTCTATTTTTGTATTCAGTTATTGACATTTGCCAAAAATCACATTCATCTAACTCACAACATTGTAATTGTAATTGAACTTGAACCCAATAATACGCAGGACATATACCTTTTTTAACATCTTTATATAGCACTGTTATTTTCTCACCGTGTACGCCATAAACTTCTGGTGCATCTTTATCCATAATTATTTGTCTTCCAGATGGACATTTAATTTCTAACATTCTGCCAACATATTTTGTTTTATAACAATTTGCTGTTAAAAATTTAAATTTGTCTTCTTGTTTTTTTATTAATTTTAATTCTTCTTCTAGTTCCTCCCAAGTTTTCCCACTTTTTGTCTTTAATTTATACTCAGATATAATGCCATCAGGACTTGCTCCCAAAAAGTTATATTTAGGATGCTGACACAATCCAAATTCCATTACTTTGACATTCATTCTATATTCATAAATCATTGTTGCTACTTGTTCCAGTTTTTTACCGTGATAACACGATTGCGATGTTTCAAATGGTTTTCCGTGGACTTTCTTACTTATAAAACTATAATTAGTTTCATATGGGTTCATACCAACAATTGTTCCACCATCTGATGCTGTAATCATTGTATCTCTCATTTTAAACCATTCTTCACTTCTTTGGGCGGGATAATATTTTGACGCTAGATATCTATAAATTTTGCTTCTTTTTGTTTCTTCATCCTCCCAAATATCATCTTTAATATTCTCATCATTAAAGTTATCCGTTCCAAATGGAGGCAATTTATTTAAATTAGTTTGGGGATTTGGTATTTCTTTTTTTGGTTGTGTTTTTTCGAAACTTGACAAATTGCCAAATCCCGATTTTGTTGGTTTTTCAGGAACTTTCTCTAATTCTTGGACGGGTTGTTTTTTCTCATAACTTGACAAATTACCAAAACCGGATTTTGTTGGTTTTTTTTCGAAACTTGACAAATTACCAAAACCAGATTTTACTGACTTTTCAGGGACTACATCTTGTTTTGGTTGCTTTTTCTCAAAACTTAATTCAGGTTTTATTTCTTGTTTTTTCTCAAAATTTGGCATATCACTTAAAACTGATTTAGTTGGTGATTTCTCATAATCACGTTGAATAATATCAAATGTTTTTTCATCGTAGCGATTATTTGTGTCAAAATATATTTTTTTGCTATCTACATTAGCATATCTACAAATTAATTTAAGAGCAGTATCTTGATTGTATCTATTTTTAGAAACATTCGCAATATTCTCAGCAATAGTATGTAAATCATTAATGTCATAAGTTTGAGAACAATTATTTTTAAGATATTCAGTAAGTGAAAAACTCATTCTGGAATAATTATAATAGTAAGTTGTTAATATTATAATCTTAAATTATCAATTTTTTTAGTTCTTTATTTGGTATAATTATAGAATATTCTTGTGTGTTAGAACTATCAGTGTGCTTTATTGGTTTTTTGTCAGTTGAACTATAATATGATGAATAAAAAGAACTAGAAGATGATTCGTTAATAACTAAATTTTTTATATTGTATTTAGTTATGAGATATTGTCGTGCTTCGTCTAAATCGGGTTTTTTGGAAAATCCTATTTTAATCCCACCATTTATATATTCTATATTAGGTCTAGAATTAAATTTCTTTTGTTGGGATACACTCATTCTATATTATTATACTAGAAATTTTTGGTTTTTATATATTTAGACATAATACAAAAAATGAAAAAATACACTATTTGTTATTCTTAATCATAATTAACAATTCTAAACCAAGTAGTACTCTGTGATGACTCAGAAGGAAGTAAAGCCGGTTATGTTCATCGATTATGATGACACGTTATTGGCATCAACCGCTATTCAAGCAGCACTCGCGAATAAGGGAGCTGCAGGTTCAGCAGAAGAGGCACATAACATCGCTCTGCTTCGTGCTAATCTGGCGCAACTCGAGACTTCAGTCATCAACTTTTTAAAAGCAGCCAAGCACCACGGAGACATTTGCCTCGTCACCAATGGAGAGAACGGTTGGGTGGAGCAGTCCTGCAGTCGCTACATGCCCAGCGTAGTGCCCTACTTGAAAACAGTTCCTATTTTCTCAGCACGCCACTTTTTTGAGAAAAAGGATCCACATAATCCCATGATCTGGAAGTTACACGCCTTCACGCATTTGCTGTCGGTAGCGAACCCAACCCCTCGTCAAGTGATATCCATTGGCGACTCAAACTGTGAACGCGAGGCAATTAAGCGGGCGTGCTCACCACTTAAGGGGTGTCACGTGAAGATAATAAAATTGATTGAACAGCCAACGATTGAGCGTCTTTCGCGACAACTTGACATTATAGCGGGAATAATGTCCAAGATTGTTATTCACCAGGGTAGCCTGGATGAAGAAATTAAGGTGGAGGAGGTTCGTCCGGAGGTGATTGTGTTCGATCAGATCGCTCTTCGTGCAGGATTTAGTGGCGATAATGTGATGGAAGATGACCCCATTCCTGCTGCTGCTTCTGCTTCTGCTTCTGCTGAAAAGCGGTGAGCACATTTATTATTTTTATTTATTATTTTATTATTTAGTTTATGATAAAATCATAAGATTATAATATTTCAACAGAAATATGTTAATGACTGAAAATTTATTAAACGAATACATAAACAATCATCAACCAATTTTGCGTAATAGACAGTTGTTTCATTATTATTTCTATATACAAACAAATAATAAATTGTGCTAAAATTATTTTAAAAATTTCATAAAAAGTATCAAAATATTATTCATAAAAATAAATGATAGTGAAAGAGAAATATATAAGAATAGATTAAGTATTGAAAGAATATTTAATTGTATAATAAAAAAAATATAATAAGTTTTGGCATTATTTATTATGCTTACAATAATTTAATAATTAATATAAAAATTTGTATGAGATTAGACTGCCAAAAATGTTTAGTATAATATTTATAATTATCAGTAAAATATTATTTATAACAAATATTTTTATATTATTATTTTTAAAAATAATAAATAAGGCAATATCCATATTTAGACAAAAAATGAAAACACACTAATAGATAATATGTTTATAATTTTGTATTATTAAACACATAAGTATTAACACATCAAAAAAATGAAAAAACGATTATATTGAAATGTGTATTATTTTGATTAATTAGAATTTTCTTAAATGAAAAGATCCTACGATAACAACCTCACAAACCCGGAAACACAGAGAGTTCGAATAGCTCATGAAAGAGTTCTAACTTTGTTAGATCCGGAGTATTTTTTGCTTGATAGTAGGATGTTGGTCAATCCCCGAAATGTGTGGAGATACGCAAGAGTGATGTTCTATTTCTTGCGAATGGTCTATTCCGTCGGAAGGGTTGCATTTGTGTCGAACCTCCGCAAAGTGGTTGTGATGGAACAGTGCAAGGAGTTTCTTCCGCAACGGCCTATGACGAAGGAGCAATCTGACCAATTTCAGGAGTATCTAAATCTGATGAGATATACTGAGATGTTCCCAGTTCTCACGTGTGAATCAGATGCCGCTGTCCCAAATAGGATAGATCATAGACAAAAGTGGCGCCGATTGTTTCATGCTACACTATTGAGCACACGCCCCCAAAAAGTGGTGTTGGTTTCTAGTTCGCCTGATATTTGTAGAACCTTCAAAGAGTCAATGAGCCAATTTCAGGGTGTAAGTGGAGTTGGTTTTTGTACCCAATTTCACCCAAGAGTACCAAATTTGGTTTACATCTTAAGACGATTGATTTGTTTTTTTCAGATGTCGTTGCGTCTTGGAAGCACAACTGAGTGTTATGTAATGGAAGTTCCCTCGGACGCTGAATGTACCGATGAAGACGAAGAAGAAGACGAAGAAGAAGACGGAGGAGAAGAAGAAGACGAAGGAGAAGGAGAAGAAGAAGACGAAGGCGAACCGGGTCAAGGCCCAAAATCACCCAAGAATAACGAGGGATGATTTTGATAAATCAATCAATAGTATTCAAAAAAATTATATATTATTTTTTATAATGGTATTGTCTCATTTAGTGTATTAATACTTTTTATTGTTTATAAAAAAGGTTATATATTCCAAGAGTGAATAACTAAATTCGTAAATATTTATTATTCTTTATAAATAATTTATGATAAAAATCATAAGATTATAATATTTCATATATATAAATGACCGAAAGTTTATTAAACGAATATGTAAAAATAACAAAAACACTTGATAACATCAAACTGAAATTAGCAAAATATAAAGATAATGTTGAGAATAGTATAGAAAAAGCAAGAACAGATGAAGAACAACAATCTAAAATTACTGATTTCAAGAATACACTAACAAAAATAAAAAATGATGAGACAATTAATAATAAATTTAAATTATTAAAGAAAAAGCAAGAAGAAATAAAAAAACAATTAATTCCAGAAAATGACATTAATAAGACATTGAATAGTTTGATAAATAAATATTCCAGTGATATTTGATAAAAATTGAAAATTTGTATTATTTAGAATAAAAAATTATAATTAATTTCACTTACAGATGAGTTTTCTTGATATGCTTTATGCGTTTGGTATTCTTTGTGCTCTTTGTACGTTTGCCATTATTATACTATTTGGAATACTTGTTTTTTGTGTGCTACAAATGGATATTGGCGTTCAGCGAGCATATGCTACATTAGTTAGTTTTAACAGTGTAGGAATGAGTGCTATCAATCTTGAATATAATATACCATCTGTTGGAATTTTTGGACTTGTAAATTATGATATGATAGAAGAAGAGATGTGTCTAGCATACAATACTATGTACAATCTTACACCAGAAATGCTTAATAAAGTTGTTGGACAAATCAATGGCACACAAAATAATGCTATACTACAACAATTCATAAAAGTGTTCAAAGATGATTTTGCTCTAAATATTCACATTACAGATGAACGCTTCAAAATTTTGATTAAAAAAATAGTTGATTTGCACTATTAGCGAGTTTTAATCTTCTGATTATCTATATTAGATGATATTAGATTAAAGGACAAAGAATGCGCTTCTCCATAAAAATTAACAAAAGAACTTTTTTTATCATTTGTATATCTATATTGAATGGTGAGTGTATCAATAATATTATTATTGTCTAATTTAGTCAATAATTGTTCTACTTTGCCTTCTGGTGTTATTTTACAAACTGGATTATCTGTTGATATTTCTTTAATAAACATAAAATAACTTTGGTCTAAAAATAAATGGGGATTTTCAGAAATATATTTTGTTTTATTTTTGTATGTCTTTTTTTGAAACCCTAAATATACACCAAATGAATTTTTAGTTAAGTCTAAATCAAATTTACACGAATTTGTTGCTTCTATTATAATATTATTAGTTGAATTACATGAGATTTTTATTTCTATCTCATTTTCTTCTAATGCTGAATTTATTAATTTTAGTATTTCTGTTAATTTATAATTATCATCTTCATCTAATTCAATCGGGATAATGCTATTATTTTGGACGATACAAAGTGTATTATGTTCATTATCAATTGCTGGTCTTAATATTGGAAAATCAGTTTCGCCAATAAGTCTAAATTCACTAATATTCATTTTATTAGGCAATTCAACCTGATAATTATTATAATATGCCGGTTCTGCCCATTCACTTGATTTAATATTTAGTTTTTGTGTGTTTTTCTTATTTTTTGTGTCAATAACAATTTCTTCAGTCTTTTCTTGTTTTCTTGTTTCTATCATTGGTTCTATTTTTGTGATTTCATTTTTTAATTTCTCATTATATTTTTTATTTTCTTTCTTTTTGTTTTTTAGACATTCTAATAATTTTTCTTTTTTTGTTATAATATTAGATTTTTCAGAACTATCCGTGCTAACTTTCTTTTTCTTACTTATTAATTTGTCAATTTCGTGAGGTTTCATAAACATTAATTTCTCAATATCTAAACCGTGTTTATAGGCAATCTCTTTTTTCTTATCTATAACAATTTCTTCAATATTACTTTTCTTTTTCATCTTTTTATTTAACAAAAAATTTGTTGTTGTATTTTCTCCATAAGATAAAATATTTGTATTGGTTTGTAATGTATTAGTTTGAAAATTATTATTTTGAAAATTATTATTCTGGAATAATTCTTGCGTTCCATATCCATAATCATTTTGTTGGAAATCATCTTGCTGTAAATTAAATTGTGTATTGTCAAACATATTATTAGACATATTGCCATACATATTATTAGACATATTATTAGACATACCAGACATATTATTATCATCTTGAGATGTTTCGTGACAAATATTTCCTAAGAATTTACGTGTTGCTTCATCTACCTGGGGTTGATTTTTAGAATTACTTGGTCTATTATTAGAAAAACCTTGCATCTCATAATTAGAACCATAATTAGCATCATTTTCATCTATGTCAAAATCATTATTATCTCTTGCCATTCGTAGTAATGACATTTTATTTTCTATTTCTTCTTTTGCACTATTTTTTTGTCTTCCTCCTTCCATATTATTGTCATCACTCGATAAAGTCATATTTGCCATATTTATTATTTCACCAGTAGCAGAATAAATTTTGCTAGCATTGTCTTGCGAATCAAAAATCGGCGATCCATAATCATCATTATGAGCGTTCATTGCTTTGGGGTCAAATGCTTCTTTTACTGGTTTTTTAACAACTTCTTTAATTTGTGAATTATATTGTTTTATTGTTCCTTCAAGTGCTTTCTTATTGAGTTTAGGCAAAATAGATTCTGGATTTATGTTTCTTAGTTTTTCTTTATTTTTTTCATAAATAAGTGTCATTTGATTTGTGAGCACTTCTTCGAATATCTTTTTTGCTTTTTGTGTTTTAGGAATATTGAGTTGTTCTCCAAGATAATTTAATAATCCATTTATATTTCTTTCACTAAAAAAAACTTTATAAATCTTTGACATAAGATAATATTATATTGTTTTTTGTATATAATATTCACAAATTAATATTATTTATTAATATATATGAATATCAGAAATTCTAATGCTTATCTTACAGGAATGGGGGGTGTATATAAACATAGTAATGTTAGAGGAACAAGTGAAATAACTGATACAGATGGATTTAACAGAGATTTTAACGGTGTTATGGACAATGACACTTATAAAAGAGCAAATCAAGGAGGAATTAATGGCAAAGTTTTTTTAGACAAATACAATTATGAAAATCCTAAAAATAATTTACATAATAATATTGGTTCAAGTGTTTTATTAGAGCAAATAATGACAAATAAAATTTTAATTGACAGTAGTTTTCAAGACCATAAGAATAATCCAGATCCTTTTAGATTTATTGTGAAATTTAATGGTATTCAACCTTATTACGAAGATATATGTGTCAAATTTAGACTTGGTTCTGATTCATCATGTTCATCTAGTTTATCTTGTTTATATTGTTCATCCAGTTCATCTGGATCATCTTGTTCATATAGTTCTTATAATAATGAATATGAATTTTCGTATTTAAAATATGGTTCTGATAATGTAAAAATTAATGGTGACAATTGTGTTGTTATTGATAAAGCATTTAAAAATGTCAAATGTGTTTATATTGATGAATTGATAATGCCGGTTAGTATAACATACAAAACAACAGATGATGGTTCATATAAAAAATGTCATAATTTAGCACATAATAAATACAAATATTTGATACTAAAAATTAATGAACTTAGCAATAATAGATTTTTCACAAGTAATAAGAAAATGGGAAATGAAGCCTTTATTATGAAAGCAGATAAAAATATTTGTCATAACAATCATTTGTGGATACCAATTTTTGGGAGTGTGTGCTATCCATTGTCAAATTTAAAAAATATTGATAGACTTACAATTGAAATATGTGATGACCAAAATAAAAGATTAGTTCCACAATTAGATGGAGTTAATCACGATTTTTATGCTGATTATGTTGATACAATAAATTATGCTAAGCAAAAATTAGATAATGATGAAGAGATTGAAATTGAGATTATTAATAAATTAAATTCACTAAAAGAAATTATCCAAGGAATATATCCAGAAATACATTTAACAATAGATACAGTTGAAGCCCAAATTAATACTATACCCGGATTTAGGCAATAATTTAGCGTTTAATAATAGGAATAGGAATAATGCGTGTAATAATATAAGTTTCATTATCAAGTTTTAATGGAATATTTTCACTATCAACCCCAACTTTGCCAATCGCATAATGTAAATCAAAGTCATATACAACGTGAGAACTATCATTATACCAATAATATTCAGGTTGTGAGTATTTTTCTTCATCTGTCTTATTTTCACTGTGCGCTACATCATCACTTAATAATTGTAAAACTGCTTTAATTTTGACAACACGAATAGTTGATACTTTAGATCCAGGGGCGTTTAATCCATTGTCTAATTTTTTGTCATCATATATATCATCTTTATACGCAGGAGCAATAATATTATCAAATAAAGATTTTTCTTCAAATTGAAAACATTTATAATCACCAACCAAAAAATTGTGATTTTTGTTTAATACGCAATCGACTGCCGCACTTTTTATTGCGTCTAAGAAACTTTGAATAAGTCCTTCTTTTGACCTTGCTAAATTTTCTTTGAATTGGTCTGTTGTCCATCTATCTGTATTATTTTTTCTGACAGATTTATATCTATAAACATCTACAATACGCTCTTCTTTTGGTAAATTCTTGTGCGAACATTGACGCACAGCACGCCCAATCATTTGCATTATTCTTGTCTCATTCCAGAAAGGTTCAAAAATATGAACTTGTCTTACATTATTTAGCGAAATACCCTCACTTCCAGCAGGTGAAATCATAATTATTTTTATTATTTCTCCAGACATATTTTCACTTTTATTAAAAACATCTAATAAACGACTTCTTTCTTGTTGGTCTATGCCACCATAATATTTGATATATCTAAAACCATTATATTTTGCATCTTTGTCATCATTATAAAAAACAAACCCAAAATATTTCAAATAAACATCCATAATTTGGAAACCTTCCATAACAACATTATTCGAGTAAATTTGTATTAGTCCTTTTGAATGAAGCATTATGAGTATCATTAATAATAACTTTGCTGAACAATTATACATTGCTTTAAATAGTTCAGATTTTTTGTCAGTTGATGCTATAAAATCTTTGAAAATAATATCATAACTTTTATTTTCATTTTCTAGAACAAAAGATTTAAAATTAGCTACATCATCTATTAGTGTATGTTTGTTTTTCATATCTTCATTTAATTTTTTGTCTAAATAATTGTCAAATTCATTTACAAATTTTTCGCATTTTTGTAAATACTCATTTACTTTATAATATTTTTGTTTATCATCCTTAGTGTCTTTATTTTCATTTATAATTTCATTAATTTCTGTCTCTGTTATTTTGAAATCTCTTGGTCTTGGTCTTGTTTCTCCTGAATATCCTTGAGACATCATTGGAAATACAAAATTACATGACTGACTTGTGTATGACATATAATTGCCACTTTTTGATTTCTTATTTATTTTTTCTTCTATTTCTTCGTAATATTTATAAATAAAAGTTTGATATTCTGACATTTCGACATCAAGATAATTAATATTTTTTTTAGCATAATAATCAGGGGTTGAACCAATATAATATGAAACTAAACCCAGAATTCTTCTTTGAAAATTATTCATCTCACTTGGTTTTAGAACCGGAAACGCTTCATTAGAAATATACATTTCATTAAATTTGACTTCGGAAGTTGGAAAAATATTTGGTCTTAATAGATTAAATAATATTGCTAACTCAAAAGGAACATTTACTGCCGGCGAACCTGAAATTAATATTACACGAACATTGTCATTATCTTTTTTGTCTTGTAGAATATGTTCATAAATTGTTAATGCTCTTCTTCCTTGTTTTGAACTAATATTTGAATATACATTGCGAATAAAATTATGACACTCATCAATAATATACATAGATTTTTTTGACACATCTGTATTTTTTACTTTTTCTAAAAATATTTTATCTGCTGTTGGAGCGTCATAACTGACAAATATAATATTATTTTTTCTAAATTCTTTTTCTTCTTTTTGTAACCATTTTTCAAGTTCTTTTATCCACGTACTTTCTTTTAAAGATGCTTTTAATAAAATAAAAATATTCCAATCGGGGGATGAGTTATATAATATATTATAAATATTTAATGATGTTCGTGTTTTGCCAGAACCTAAACCGTGATATAATAATATGTCTCTAAAAGGACTGTTAAAATCCATATATTTTCCAACAAATTCTTGATATTTTCTTAATTCTTTTCCTAATACTGTATCATTACAAGGATCTGAATTATCTAATACAATTTCTGGCAATTTAAATTTCTTAAAATTAGCCATTAACCATGTAGGAAATAATCTTCCATTTTTTGTTAAATTTACATATTGTTTATCAAAATTGCTTGTATCATATTTATTATAACTCATAAATATCTTATATATAGACGCTATAAAAATAATTGTTAAAATTTAGTATAATAAAATAATATATTATATATGACATTATTAATATGATGGAGTATGTATATACTGGTTTAAAATATATAATTTTATGGATTGTGTTATTTTTTGGTTTTAAATTATTATTGGTAAAAAATAATATGGTTGATAATGCTATTGGAGCGTCAATTATAACGATACTAGTATTTATCATCCAAAATATTTTAGCTAGTTGCTCTTGGAAATGGGAACAAATGACAAATACTGCTCCTCCTACATATAATCCCGATATATCAAATATGGCACCTATGACAACAGAGAATAATGAACAAGACCAACAAAACCAACAAGACCAACAAAACCAACAAGACCAACAAAACCAGCAAGACCAACAAAATCAAAGAGACCAGAGAGAAAGACAAAATGAAGAAATATTTAAAGCACAAATAAAAAAACAAGAAGAAGAATATGAAAAAAACAAATATAGAAAAGATGATTTTAATCAAATTATAGAACCAAGAAAATATAGAGGAGCAGAAAATTTGGATCAAATTGAAGAAAAGAATGGATTAACAAGGGATGATACACTTGTTAATCAATTTTTATATTCTGATTTTAATAGATTGCCACCAAGTTTTACTGAAACAAAAGAAGATTCTTTTGAATATGGATATTCTTTTATTCCTCCCAAAGATTGGTATCCAACTGCTCCATATCCTCCGGTATGTTCAAGTGATAAAACTTGTTTAGTTCAACCAGTATTTATTGATGATAGCACGATGAATTTAAAAGAATGGACAACTAATCCGAGAGTAACACCACCAGATAATATCAATACAGATTATATTAAAAATGTTCTGAATAATAGTGACTAATTATAATTTTTTTAGTAATGAAACTGGATAAATCATAGAATAGAACATATAATTTCTCCAAACATAAGACAAATTTATTATATTGTCTATATTTTGATTTTCTTTTTTGCTAATAATATATTCAACTCTTTTTGAATATATTTCATTGCTTTCATCATCTTTTTTTTCAATTATGTATGTTTTGTTATTATGAATAATAGAAACACTCATTTTATATTTATATTTATAATAAATATGGTTAGAAACTTAAAATTTCAAATTTTTTATTATAATTATCAGGTGAGTTAAAAAATTAATTATCATTCTCAACAATAACTATATAACAGTAATAAAATGACTATTAAATTTATTATCATTTTGGTTGTGATTGCCGTAGCAATTTTTATATTGTCTCAGTTAATTAATAGTGCTAAAAATTCTATTGAAGAAAAAATAGAAAATAATGAAAGTCTAATTCAAAAACAACATACTGAACTTGTTGAGATGTTAAAGAAAGAAATGGCAAGTAATTATAATAAATACAAAACAAGCACAAATGATATGATACAACAATTTAGAATTATGAATAGTATGGAAAAACAGCATATTACAATGTTATCAGATGATTATGTTGAAATGGAAACTGAAAATGTTAATCTTAATATGGGAACTAATGATTCAAAAGAACCCACAAAATTATATATGAGTGAAACCACAGGAACAAATAATGTTGAATACATAACGACAAGACTAACAAATCCCACAAAATCTCAATTATCCGGACAAAATATGTCAGATAGTGATTCTAGCAAACTAAGTCAAAAATTTAATAAATCAAAATCACAAGAAAAATCACAAACAAAGTCTCAAACAAAATCACAAGAAAAATCACAAGATATATCTCAAGACATATCTCAAGAGATAACACTAGGAAATACAAATAAGGGTGAAACAGTTGTTTTAAGAACTGGTAAAAATACTGTTGTTGATGACTTATCATTAAACACAAATGATGTAAAATTAATGACTATCAATAATTATACTAAATCATCACTTGAAGAAATGGCAAAAGAACATAATATTGAAATTCCACCAAAAGCAACAAAAAATATTATTTATGCTAAATTGAAAGAAGTTATGCTTTAAACTTTGCGAGAACAACGCGTAGGACATTTAGCAATTGGATAACCATCATAACTAGATAAAACTTCTTTACATCCAGAATTTAGACCTGCTGTTTTAGTAGCGCGAAAATCATCGCAATATATATCACATCCGGGAGCGGGGATAACATTATTGTATGCCAATAATTCAGCATTATTATAAATGCTAGTTGTCCGAGTTATTGGTGATTTGTGAAAACATTTTTTCTTAGGATGACATCCATAGTTTGATTTTATATTATCCCATTCATAATCTAAAATCTTTTCTCCATTTCTATATCTAAACTCGCGAGTTTGATTTTCACTTAATAGACAGTTTTTATCTCTAAAGATTTCTTCTCTTACTTGCGATGAACGATAATCAGTAAATATTCTACCATCACTCATCATAGCAGGGCAGTCAGTAAAGTAATTATCCATGTTATATTATATCAATATAATTTTTATTCTTGGAATATATAAATAATATGAACAGACCGTACGTTCCACCACCCCCAAGAACATTTATAATTCAACCACCAACAAAAGATATGGATAATAAAGACAATATGGAACAAGATAGAAAAGATTTAGTTTTTAAAAGTATCAGTGATGGTAATTATATACAAATTCTTGCTAAATTATCAGAAACAAAATCTGTTCCTAATATTGTTAATACAGATGGTGATACAATTTTACACGCAATTTTAAAAAATAAAAATCTTAGTAATGATAGTGCCTATAATTTAATCAAACAATTAGTTACAAAAGGAGCACCAACAGGTTTAAGAAATAAACAAGGAATAACACCATTACAATTAGCATCAAAAAATGGAAATTTAAAAGTTGTCAAATTACTTATCGATAAGAAAGAAAATACAGAGAAACAAGATAAAGCAGGCAAAACAGCATTATTATATGCGATACAACCCGATAATGTTGTTTGTGAAAAAGTATTTAAAAAATATAAAGAACCCATTAGCGTTGATGTTGAGAAATTAATGAAAATATTTGAGGCATATAATGAAGATAGTGAGATTAAAAAAACTTATGAAGAAATATTTAATTTAATGGAAAAATATTGTTTTGGTAAGGATAATATGAAAAGAAAAGCAGAACTGGATAAAATAAAAAAGAGTATTGAAACTGACAGAATAAATGAAGAAGAATGTAAAAAAATAATGGAATGTGATACTGAAATAATTATAGAAGATGAGAAAAAAAAATCAGAAACACCAACAGAAAAATGTATTATTGAAATGTTTGAAAAAAAATTTAAAATGAAAGATTACGATCATTCAAATATGGACAGAGTGATTGCTGAATTAAAAGGACATCTAGAAAGTCAGCATAGTAATTTAATAAAAATGGTTAATTTTTTTAGTTATGCTTATGGTTATGCGAATTTATTTGTAAAAGTTAAAAAATGGAGTGGTTCTTACGAGGAAGTTAAATCTAGTTTAAAGCAAACATTAACAAATAAAAAAACTTTTACTAATTTTATTCTCGACAATAATGAACATAAATTTAATCAAACAGAAGAACCAATTCCAGACTCTTATGAGGTTGCTAGTATGATATATGGTTTTCAGGGATATTTTACACGCCATAGTAGATTTACCATACATTCTGGAGGTGGAAAAAAAAATAAGTATTATGATTTTGCAAATGCTAATAAAAAATATAAAGCATCCGGAGGAAAAGAGGGAGATATAGGATACGCCCACATATTATTTGAATATGACGCAATAATGAAAGATCGTTTTTATTATATTGAACATAATCAGAAAATTATTAATTATTACTTAAAACATTATGATACATCAGTCAAAAGCGATCAAAATATTATGAATAGTTGTTATGTTATTGGCACGATGGTTATTAATTTTTATTTGATTTATAATGAGTTCAAAAAAATATATGAAATTATGAATAAAAAATATACTGAAATCGCTGAGAAAATAAAAAAAGAAAAAAAACATTGGGATGAATATGTAGCAGTATATGACAAAATCAAAAAAAACGAATTTACAAAAAAAAATGAAGTTGATTTAGGAGATATAATTTATACGCAACCAAACGCAAAAAATTGTAAATTTCAAAAAAAATCCAAAGATAAATCATCAACAGATAAACCAGTACACACACTTGATATTTTATATCGATTCGATCAAGGCAAATTATCAAATGTCCCTGAAAAATTAGAACAATCTGTAAGTAAAATATTTGATAATCTCAAAAGATTATTAAAACAGAATAATAAAACAATAGAATATTATAATGAATTGAAAGGACGAAAATATGTGAAAGAAGTATTGTCTATAACTGAACGCATCAAATGTGAATTATTAGAGGTAGAGACTCCGTTATTCAATGATAATATGGATAGTATTCTGTTTATGGAAAGTAATCTTAAATACACAAAAGAAGCTAAAAAAAATATAGATAATAGTGATAAGTTTAAAAATTCATTGTTTGAATTATGTAAGAGTTGGGCAGAAAAAGACTATTCTGTTAGTAAAACAGCAGAGAAAAAACTACCACCTGAAACAACTAATAAAAACAAATATGACAAATATGAAAGAGTAAGAATATTATTAAATGATATATGGTTCGATGATACAAAAATTATAAAAGATAAATGTCAGATAATTCCGGAAGATAATTTTGATTTCAAATTAAAAGATACAATACAAAAAGAAGATCTCAAATTAAAAGATTTTTACACTAATGAGAACCCCGAAGAATATGAAAAAATTGGAGAATCATTTGTCAGCACTTGGGATTTTATAACAGCGATTGAAAAAAATATTTCATACGAAATAACACCACAATGTGATGATAAACATAATATACTCAATGTTTCATTCAAAAGTGATAATTTTGTTTTGTATTATTATAGATGTAAACTGATATATGATTTTAAAGATAAAGAAAAAACGAATTCACAAAGAAATAAAATTGATGAAATATTTGTCAGCACAATGCTAAATCATATTTCTTTTAAATATGAAGAAAAAGAAAGAGAAAGAGAAGAAAAATCAATGTCAGGAGATGTTCGCACTAAATTACAATTTGAAGATACTATCAATGATGATAGTATTATAAAAACAGTTAATAAAGCACTAGGTTATTTAGCATATGATAAGAAAAGTAATGTCAACGCGAAAGATATATATCAAAGCGTCAAAGTAAGGAGGAATATTGCTACTGATTATGATGATTTTAAAAAGCAATTTTTGAAGGGAAATGGTCTTAATGAGGCAGATTTAAAAACAGATGAAAATCAAGCAAAACTAATAGTTGAAATGATGGCATATAAAGGGCGAGCATATAAAGAGATATATTTAGTCACCGAAGATTTTGAATGTATTTATAAAGATTCTAACTGGGAGTATAGTCAGTATTTACCAGAGGGCTTCAATGAATTGACAGTGCTATGTTTTCTTAAAAACAAATCAAGCAATACTAATAAAAATGTTAATAGCGAGAAAGACAAATTAGTAAATCCAACTGTCCGTGCTCCTCCCAATAAATTAGCCGACGACACTGACGATGGCATTAACACTGACGCTGACACGTTTTTTAGTGATGAAAGTGATTCTACGCGAATCATCGATTCAAGCATCGGTTCAAGTGATTCTAGTATAGACCCATTATGCGAAGCAGAACTAAACAAAGACCCAACCAAAGAAGAAAGAATAAAACGTGTTATTGAATATGCTAGGTCTTTAGGTTTTCAAAAAGAGTTATACAAATGGTTGAATACATCCCCGGCAGTTCCAGCAGTTCCACTAGCACAACCAGCACCAGGTGGTGCAGGAGCAGGAGCAGGATCATCAGTCGCCGCATCAGTAGATGCAGTTCCAGTCTCAGCAGAAGAAGTTAAAGATGATAAAGAAGATAAAATGGATATGTGGTATTATCCATATGAAAGAGCACCACTTTTTCAAGATGTTAAGAGTATTTTTGAGTTGATACAATATAATACAGAGTTGGTTAATAAAGTGTTTGATTATAAACAGAGTGTTGAGGATAAAGATGACGCTGATGGGAAGATGATACCAGGCATTTACAGGCAAATTACGAGAAAAATAGAATTAGCAAAAAATAGCACGGGATTGTATTTATACGAGAGAGAATTAAATAAAATATTGTATTATATTACTAATTTAGAAACATTGAAAGAGATTTTAGAAAAGTTATATATTTTGAAAACTGCTGATGGTGAACCGGAAAATTTTGAATTAGGCGACATAAGTGGGATTATTGGGGGGAATGAGGAAAAATTGAAAAAAATAATTGAGGATTTGAAAAAAGAATTGAACTATACTTGGACTGATGATGATAAAGTGGATACGAGTAATGTAAAAGTAGTAACGCAAATAGAAAAAACTAATGAGAGTTTAGTAAGACTAGGTAGGAACATAGGCACGCTACAAACAGATCTTGGCAGTATTATGAGGTTGTTTTCTGATGGTGTTGCTGCTGCCAATCCTGCTAAACAAATAATACATACTGCATTATTCACTGACATCAAAACTATTATGACTAAAATACAGGAACACTCTGACGAACTTACAGGAATGCTAGCTGTGTTAGAACTAAAAAGACAAGGTGTGTTATCTGCTTCTGCTCCTGCTCCTGCTCTTGCTTCTGCTTCTGCTTCTGCTCTTGCTCCTGCTTCTGCTTTGTCTTCTGCCGCCAAATCCTTCGTTCCTGGTTCTGCATCTCCCCCCCCCCTTAAAATTAGCACCTAAAATAATTACAAAACTCACAATAAGTGAATTAATAACAAAATACAATCAAAATCCTCAAAGCGCTAATCCAAAACTATTTTTTACAATTATCAACGCAATTAACAAAAATAAAGAAGTGCGAATAATAGATATATCGATGCCACTAGTATTAGCAATTCCACAAGTATATAGCGTTTTCTTACAAAATATAACAAAACATAAAAATTCAAATTGTAAAGGTTGTAATGAGTATAATAATCTATATAAGGATACACAAAGAATATACAAAGCATATAATATTCTAAAAACTAAAAATAATATGATGCCACCAATTGAAATAATACCTGGTGATATAGTTCAATATTATGATAAACAACATATAAAAAGATTAGTGCTCCAATAACTGCAACATTTGTAAATATCGGCGTTGAACCAAAAAACTTTTCATTTGTGATGTAATAAAAGAATACATACCTGAAACATAAATTTCTGTGTATGCTGTGATATAATCAAGAACTTTGTCTTTTAGATTAATTTCTTTGATATCTAATTGTCGTATTGTTTTAATGTTATACAGACTATTAATTAATTCTTCATAAATTTTTGATACACTTGTGAATTGTTTTTTGTCTTCACTTGGTTCTGCTATTTTTGTTATTACTTTAATTATTTGTTTTGGGATTTCATTAAAACATTTTTCAATAAATGATTTTTGTTCTATGCCATCTTTATTTTCTGGTTTTCCTTGTATCAAATCATTAACATCTTCTATACTTCTTCCGGTTATATTAATAAGTGTTCTAGTTATTAGTGAAATAAAATTAAGACTTATTATGTGTTTAAATACATGTACCATTATCTCAAAAACTTGTTTTAAAGCGTAATTTGATACAAAATAATCTTCTGTTTTATCTTCTTCAATATAATATTGTGGTAGTTCAAAAAAGTCAGTTGAATATTTGTATAATATTTTTTCATAAAACTTGTTTATACATTCTTTGTGCGGTTGTTTGTTTGTATATATGTGTTTTGATAATAGAACAACAATTTGTGTATTATCTTTATTGTTTTTGTTTAATAATTTTTTGAGTAATCTGGTGTATCCTTTGTATTGTTTTGGTATATCATCTGTTTTATATTTATTAAAGAAATCCTCATACGTTTTTACAATATTAGATGACTTAGTGTCTAAATTTATTTGTTTTCTATTAGGGAGAGTATTCGTTATGTTTTGTTTTCTTGTTCGTATATATCTTATTTTTTTTTTGATTTTGTCTATTTCACCAATAATTTCATTATAAATAGCAGTATGTGGAACAACATTAGTTTTAGCATTTTTCAATCTCAATAATAAATCAACTAATTCTGTCATTTCATCATAACTGTCTTTAACATAATCTTTTATTGTAGCATAATTATCGAAATATTTCTCAATGTTATCTATATATTCTATGGGATAGTTTTCTCTATCGTCAAAATCAAGAGTCAATACATCTTTACCATAAATTTTTTTGTGTGTATCTTTGTCCCACATATTTGGATAATGATTAGCATTACTAGATATCTGGTGAGCGAATAAGTAAGAAACATATTTAATTATTAAATCGCTTTTTGGCAGGATTGTTTTTATTTCTGGTGCTTTCAATAACATTTTTTGTCTTAATTCTTCATTGATATTGTCAATATTCATAAAAGGGGATGAATTAATTGTGTTGTGTAAATGTTCGCAACAATAATCATACATATTCATACCATTTTTATGTTTCTTTTTTGCTCCGTTTTTCAATAATAATTCAACCAATTCAACATTTTGTAAATCTATAGCAATGGATAATGGCGTTTCATTTCCGTTAGCAACAACATTTGGATTAGCACCATTTTTCAATAAATATTCAACTGTTTTTGTGGTGTCAGGATAGCAAAAGTCATTTTTGCCATCAATGTTAATTAACTTGTATTGGTTGGTGTATATTTCTTCTGGGGGAGCGTAAAATTGTAAATCAAGGATTTTGGGAGTTGGGTCTAAGATTGGGGATTTTGTAATAGCGTCATACATTTTATCGTGGACTGTGTATTCTTGGGGAGATATCCAAGGATTTATTATTGGGGTGGGGAGAGTACCACCTGATAATAATGGAGGTGATAATGGGGATTTGAAAAGAATTGCAGAGGAAGGTTTTGGAGGTTGTATGATTGATTTATCATCAAACACGCCATTAGTAAACAAATATGATATTCCGTGAACTGTCTTAATGTTTCCGCTGGATTCTTCTTTCTCTGTATACTGTTTGTGTATTTTATTAAATTTATCCGTATATCCTTTATTTATATGATATTGAACTGTAGTATCTATAGAACCAACGCATTCTAGTTCTTTATTACATAATAATTCAATAATAATATTATATGTATCTTTATTGTGACTATATTTTTTTACATCATTATGTAATTCTTCGAGTTTGTTGTCAACCTTAAACTGACCATCATCCGGAAGTTCAACAACACGTGGAATAAAATCATTACCAAAAATGTTATATAGAATACACATATTTTGTGTATATGTACTATATAAGTTATCACACTCTATAAACATTTTGGTCACACGGTTAAATATAGATTGGTTATGTTGCCCGCCTGGATCAGGATTATAATATTTGATCAGTTTAGATAATGTATGATTATCATCACTAAACATATTGAGATGTGTTTTGATAAATGATTTGATATTTACCAGAACGGGAAGATGATTAGTATCATTCATAATATATATGTAGGGAACACTTTCAGGATCATATAGGAAATTAATTAAATATTGTTGTGACAAAAAAAATGATGCTAACAAAATTAGATCAGCATCATTTGAAACAATAATGATTGTGCTATTTGCCATACATGTATTATTAGTCGGGGAATCTTCAGTATTTATTTTTTTATCTATTCTTGTTATAGTGCTGTCTTCTTGTGCTGTTTTGGTATATATTTCTTTAAAAATATTAAATTCAGCCTCATTATGAGTGGTATAGTATGAATCTAAACTGTCTGGATATAATTTTAGCTTATCTGTGATGCGATCAATTAATTTATTATATAATTTAATAACTAATTCAGAACCATATGATATTGGCGGGGGTGTATTATTTGTTTTTGATTTAATATATTTTTCTGTTAATGCGAATGGGATCATGTCATCTGTAGAATTTGTTATATCATTATCAAGTATTATCATTATTTTGTTGTTTATGCGCCGTATAAGTTGTTCTTTGATTTTTGACATTTTTGGAATACAATCAAAAAATATATAACATCTCTGGGGACGGTCGTCGTCGTCGTCGTCTTTTTTATAGTGTAATATAATATCATCTACTAGTTTTATTGTTTTGGTACATATATACTCTAAATACATAGTATAACTACTATCTTTTTTTGTGGGATAGAATTTTATGGCATCTATGGTTTTTTGTGTGGCTGTTAAATCGGTGAGTGTATCATAATTTTTATCATCTAAAGATTTATCGTAAATAATAAAGGGGTAATCGTCGCTTAGTTTTTTAAAAACGTTTTTATAAGTAGACACATTCCGTTTTTCAGAATAAAAATATATAATTTCTCTAATAAGGTTATTAAGTTCTTCTGAAAATTTATTAAAAATGTTGTATATAATATGATGTACATCAATTAGTATGTAATTAATATTTGGATATTTATCATCATTTTTGTCATAGGTTATTTTTTCTCTAGCTTTTAGTAGGCGATTATTAAATCTTTCTATTCCCATTTATTATATATTCATAATTTAAAAAATAAATATTTTGATATTATGTGATTTATTTTAATCGTATAATTTCATTATGAAAAATTAATATATAAATAATATATATTATGGCAGCATCAGTGTCACAAGCATTATTAACACCAGATGTCATACCAATAACTACATATCATGCAACTAAAAAATTAGAATTGTTTTTGTATTCAATAGAATTAATTATATTTGGGATAAATTATGGTTATATTAATATTCAGACTGACTTTATAAAATGTATTACCGAAATAAATATGATAGTTGATACAGATGAAGATATGGAACATCTAATTAATGATTCTACAAACGGCAGTTCTCTATCTTCTCTAGAAGTATTAAATAAAAATTTCGAAATAAAAACATCATCAGCGCCAGCATCAGTGCCAGTATCAGTGCCGGCATCAGTGCCAGCATCAGCACAAACATCAGCACATACATCAGCGCAACCATCCGCATCAGCAGCGGAGTTTGTGCCGGAATGGAAACGTATTAGCGGGACATTCTTACGTAAGTTCCATCCCATACACAAAATAAATGAATTTTACGATAATATTAAACGTGTATTTGCAGAGATATCTAACTCATCTCTTTATACTCAACCAGATAATATATTAGAGGTGCTTCACGAGATTGTGCTAGTATGTAATAATGAGTTGGATGCACTATATAATATATTAGAGAAAGAAATGTTAAATAAAACAAATGATTTTAAAATTGTTTCTTTTAATGTTTGTAAAGACGCAAATTGTGGCGAGTTTACATTACAAAGATATCAAATGATTTGTAATTTATTAGTAACGGGAGAAGCAGATATTTATTTGATTCAAGAAATTACAGATGATTTATATTTAATGATGTTTAATAATCACCGTTTGTCAATGAATTATCATATATATTATTCTCCTCATACAGAAGGAGCAATCTTGATGAATAGACGATTATTTAAAAATTATGAAACTTCATACAGTCCAATTTTAGACACAGAAAATCCAGAATTAATAAAGTATCTAAAAATAGATTATATTGATGCTGTATTATATGATAATACAAGATTAGCATTAATAAATGTTCATTTACCGCCACCATTTTTTTATCTAGGTAGTCAACCTAATTATCGTAAATCATATAAACAACACTTTTTTGAATTATTAAAATTAGTGTCTATTATAAATATACCAATTATTTTGGGAGGCGATTTTAATAATGGTAGTTGTCCGATGATGTCAAATGATGTTGTGAATAGTGAAAAAGAGGATTATGTATTACCATATTTTTTGAGTGTAATGAATCATTATAGCACAACGAAGGCGACAATAACATTATCTATTAAAAAATTACTTATTAAGTGTATAAGAATATTATATTCAACTGACACTGAAGTCAAAAGACAATTTGTGATACTTAATTCTTTTACAACAAAAGATGATCCGCCAAACTCCTCTTATGCTGATGAAAAAAGAGCATTTAGTATTCCTGTATTGATTAATCTTAGAGGGTTGCCAACATATTATAGCGAGAAAGAGAAAAGAAAAACTGATATAACTGGAGTAAATCTATTTTTTGATAAAGTCTTTGTGTCGCCAGAAATTTGTAATGTTAAAGAAGTAATATCTAGTCGTTGGGTAAGATACACACCGTCAATAGATAAGTTACAATATGATTTTGGAAGATTATTCGCCAGTGAAAAAAAATCAGTTTTAGAAAAAAAAATTTCTGCTATCACACAAGGACTCCCGCCATTGAGAAGACCCACGTGTGATAAAAGTTTTTTTTCTGGTACAAATAGTATATGGCCAAGTGATCATTATGCTATTTCATATAGAATTCCAAATAAGTTTAAATCTAATATGGATAAGCATCTCAAAGCACATACAATCACAAATATGTTTTTATATTTAAAAGAAAAAAATAGTGGTGAGTGCAATAAACTATTTTGTGGAGAAAACGGTACATTACATAATCCAGAAAGGCCATTTGGTTTATCCACTGGCGATAAATTTTTAAGATACATTAAATATATCAATACAAAGGAAGATGCATTAGTATTCGCAAAAAGCGATGATTCTCAGATACTATTTTATAGCGATAGACTATGGTTGTTAAAAGAATATCTAACTGAAATGTGTTATAGAATGTTCCAGCATATCGCAATGAACTCTAAAGAAACGTGTACGAATTGTGTATTACTAACTGAGATATTAGAAAATGATATCTATATTGCCTTATTAAAATTCAATCGTGCTCATTCTGGTGAGATGACGGTTTTTTCATCCTTACGTTTTTATAAAGATCTAACACAAAATTTGAACAGAAGAGTTGAATCTATCCGTGTTAAATCTATTATTTCATTGGGGAGTGCAGTAACAGCAAGTGCGGTATTGGCAAGTTCCGTATCATCAAATATGGAGTTTGTAGAACATCACAATACCCGACTCATCTTATTACAGCAATTAGTAAAGGAACAATATCCTCAACAAGCAGTTAGTTTGAGAACTACTGCCCCCTCACGTGTAGTTAACGAGACAGAGTATAAATGTAATTGTAAAATACCACCACATAACTTAAAGCGCGACTCTAACGGCAGATTGGGATGCGTCATTAATGGCAAGGTAAAAATTATTTCAGCACCAGCACCAGCACCAGCACCAGCACCAGCATCGGTAAAAGACTACTGCACGTGTGGTATTGATTCATGGAAAGATGGTGCGGCAGCCGCGGGGTCTAAAACGTGTACTGGGTGTGGGAAACCACCCCAATCTGGTGGTTCTCATCGTCTCACCAATAAGCGTCTCTACAAAAATCTCCTAAAACTAAGTCAATAATTTTTCTTTCTCTTGTCTCATAACAATAACATCTAAATTATTATTAAATTCTTCTAATAATTTTCTATCAACATATTCTCTTGTAAATGGATTGATTTTTGAATATGAAATCATCATCATTGTTTTTCTATCAATTAAATTATAATTGTCTCCTGATTTGATAAAATAAGGATTAATAACAGTTTGACAACTAATCGCATCAATTAATAATTCATTCTCAATAACTCTAATTTTATCATTATTTTCTCCTATCAATTCTTTTATTTCTTGACTAACAATAATATACTCATATTTATCAACAATATATTCTGTTATTAAATCATAATTATCAAAAATATTTTTAGACCATTCAATAATGTCATTAATATAACTTAGTCCAATTCTACCTAATTTATGAATAGTCATAATTATAACTTTCAATGACATTTCTAAATTTTCAATATCTGTTTTTATTATTTGTATATCAGTATTATAATGGTTTTTAATATGTAAGTAATGTTCCAATAATTCACAAAATTTAATCACGTAATGTTCTAATAATTCATTATCATTAATTATCAAGTAAGTTAAATTTAAAAATATGTCAATTAAATGATTATTATTAATATCTTTAATTTTTTGTACGTCTTCAATGATATATTTTTTTAATACTATCATTTCTGTGTCTTGAATTAGATATTCATTTATTTCATTGTCATTTACTAATAATAATTTGCTAGCATTAAATTTAATATGAATTGGAAAATTGTCTTTTAATATTTTATAAATAATGGTTGATTTTTTGTTAAATTTTATTTTACCATATCCAACACATGATAATATTCTATCCAAATTGTCACTATCAAAATCAAATAAATATTCCATCATTTTATTATCAACATAATGTCTATCAATAGTATCCATTAATATTTTCAAATGTTCCATTGTATTGTTCATTTCTAATAATGTATCATAGTCTATGTTTAATTCAATACTTCTATCAACATCTTTCTCAGCATTATACAAACATTCACAAAAAAATAAATAAAATGTTTTTACACCATTTATGAATAATATTTTTTGTGAATTATTTTTTTCATAATTTATTAGCAAATTAAAAATAATAAAACAGTGTTCAATATTATTTGGTTTAATATGATAGTCGAATGGATTTTCATATGTAAGAGCAATATTATTGTTAATTAATTTTTCAAGAAATGATATATTAATATTATTATCTTCAATAATGTCATTATGAACCAAGACATATTTTTTAACATTTACAACATCATAAAAAGCATATGGTTCATTTATATAAGCAAAAATATTTATGTCATTAACAATTTGTCTAAAACCAGAACAAGACCATATTAATTTTATTAGATTAAATTTGTCATTCTTATTAAGTCTCTTAATTATATCTAAAAGAATATCTAGTATGGAGACTTTATCTGTTATATTTAATGAGAAATTGTTGAGATATTCAATTAAATCAATATTATTATGATTTGTTTTGAAAACTCTGAATAAGTCTATTAAAAATGTTTCGTTCTTCTCTAATATATTATTCTCTAAGATACTAAAATCATATTTACACAAATCACAAATATCCATATTAATATAAAATAGTTTTATATTTATTAAATATACACAAATGCGAATATATTTAATATTATTTTTTATTATTTTTATTATCTTTATGTTTACATATACTCAAAAAGAATACTACACAATAAAATTAGATGATGTATCATTATCAACGTGTGGAACTATATGTACGGAGGGTGTGAATTGTTCTGGATTTGGTTATAAACCTAAAAAGAAAACATGTTATTTGTCAAAAAAGTCTATATTTGGGATACCCTATGATGAAAATTATGAGAAAGATTATTCAAAATTAGACAAACGATGTAATAAAATAAATAAAATAAATGATGATACTATTTTTGCTAATGATATCTATACACGTAATTCTGTTTATTCTTGTTCAGATGGTGAAAAAAATATACCAAATATATTTCAGTTTGCAAATTATGGTTCAACGTATCTTAATGATTTTGAGAATCAATTATTGCCTGAAAAAGTAAATTATGATACTTATTATATTGATTGGGATAAAAAATCAATACAACAAAATAAAATATTTGTAAGTAAAACTTATGATAGACAAGAAAACATTGATATAGAATATATAGACTGAATTTATTTTTTTTTAAATTAATATAGTATAACAGCAATGATGAGTTTTAAAACTTTTATGAAAAACCATAGAAAAGCCATTGTTACCTATGTAATATGTATAATTATTATTATTACAATGATTTTGCTTTATGTGTATAATAATTCATCATCACCAGCACCGGCACCAGCACCAGCACCCCCATCCAGACCAACACCAGTTCAAACACAAATACTAGCATCAAGAAATGTGTCATCCGAAACACATTCTGAACAAGAACATTTAATGCCAGGAAATGATTCTGAACTTCCTAATTATTCCCTCCTTCCTCCAATTGCTGAAACAGATCAACTTCCTAGTTTAGATGAAATGATCAAAGGAATTAAAAAAATGAATGATGAACTCACAGAATTTAATAAAAATTTAGATGTTCCCGGAACATTAAATGTTGTAAATGATTTAATTGGAAAAGGACTTGATGAATTAATGAATAATCCAGCATTTCAATACTTAATGGCAGATCAAAATTTTGCTGAGATATTTTCATTATTGATAAAAACAGCAAATAGATTAGATAATAATAATCGTCATAAATTAAAAACACTATTAGATCAACTTTTTAGAGTAATGATTAAAATTAATAATGGCATTGGTTTATAATTAAGTTTTTTTCTTAATAATTTTCTTGGTATTACGATTTGAATTATGGTATAGTTCCCAATTTACTAACCATAATTTATATTCTTCTAAGAATTCATCTAATTCTTTTATCCATAATTCTTTGATAGGTGTATTCATATATGTATCATATAGTATTTTACATTTCTCCATTGCTCGTTCTAATTCTTCTACTTTTTCGTCTGTTAATGTAAGTAAATTCATATCTGTCAAATATCTAAATGTTCTTTTATTTTCTGGATCTCTATGGTCATAAGATAGCTTAGGATATTTTTTGTCTTCAAGTAATTTATGAACTGTTTCTATTTTTTTGTTGGCAAAATTTATTTCTTTATTAATATATGCTTTGATAAATTTTACTTTGTATTTAGCAATATTCAAATCGTTTAGCAGTTTTTGAAGATAATAATCTTTTCTTTTTTGATACATTGTTAAGCGATATTCATAAAACTCACTAATAATATGTTCTGGATCATCATATTTTTTCATTTTATTTTCTACATTAAATAAGTGTGAATTTGTCATTGATGCTTTTTTACTTAATTGTAAATATTTCTCTAATGTATCATTCTTGTATAATGTTTGTAGTTCATTTCCCCTAAATGTAACTGTCATATTAATGTAATTTGGCAAGATATCATTTCTTTTAATTGTCTCTATTTTCATTTCATCATCTTTATTTTGTGATATTTTTTCATTTAGTTTGTTCTCATAAGGTTCAAACCATCCGTCAATAACTGGAATATCCTCAATATGAACTTTATTGCCATCAATTTTATATTTTCCTTTTATTAGAAATTGATTTTTGCCGATTTCTTCAATACTTCCTTTAAATCCTTGAAACCAAGGTGTCATTTCTGTCATCTTTTTCCCATTAATAATATTCTTTAAGTTCTCAACTATTTCTACCGGATTATGTGGTAAAATATCTGTTGAAAATCCTGTTCCAATTCCTGAACATCCATTGATTAATACGAGTGGCAGAATCGGAGCGTAATTAACCGGTTCAACTTGTTTTCCATCATCATAATTATATATTAATATTTCCTCATCTTCTTCTCTAAATATTTTTGATGCGATTGGTTCTAATGATGTGTAAATATATCTTGCACTTGCATGGTCTTTGCCTCCCATTCTTCTTGATCCAAACTGTCCCTTTGGTTCGAGTAAATTAATATTATTAGAACCTGTGAAATTTTGTGCTAGTCCAACAATTGCTCCTTGTAAAGATGCTTCACCGTGATGATAATCTGTATTCTCTGAAACATATCCAGATAATTGAGCTACTTTAATTTCCTTTGCTCGTCTCCCTCTCTTGAACATACTAAACATAATCATTCTTTGAGACGGTTTTAGTCCATCCATCATACTTGGGATTGACCTATCATTGTCAAGATTAGAAAAAAATATCAATTCTTTGTCAATAAAATCACTATATGATATTTTCATTTTTGGTTGATATACTAGCATATTAGATTTTTTAAATTTGTGTAACCATTCTTTTCTTTCATTTGCTCTTGATTTATCAAATGCTTTAAGTATTGACAAATGAGATACACTTTTTTCGTGTTTTATTTCTTCTTGGCATTCTTTTTGTTCTAAATTTTCTGAATTTTCTGAGTTTTCTTGTTCTGTATTTATTCCAGTCTCCCATATCATTTCCATTAAATTATCTTGAAAATCATAAAACGAATTCTTTGCTTCATTATTATCAGAAGTTCCCAATCCCTTAAAATATTTATGTTCCCATAAGTCTGGGTTTTCTTGGGTTTTTTGCCATCTCTCATATTCTGTTGTTGAATAAAATTTTAAGATATTATTTTTTGCTTTATCTGTTTTCTTCCAAGTTTTTACAATTGGTGTATTGTATGTATTGAAAAATCCATTTATCTTTAATAATTCCGGCCAAAAATATTCAAACATATTCATAACCAATCCCTTAATATGAGAACCATCAGGGTCTTGGTCTGCTATTACTATTACTCTTCCATATCGTAATTTACTTGTGTCTGTATATTTGAAATTTTGTTTTAATCCTAAGATATTTTTAATATCAATGAATTCTTTATTTTCCATTATTTGTTTAGGGGTAGCATTTCTAACATTTAATACTTTTCCTTTTAATGGAAATACACCAAACTTGTCAATTCCTAATACTGATAATCCTGCTACAACAAATGTTTTTGCTGAATCTCCCTCGCAAAAAAATATTGTTGCTTCTTGAGACCTTCTTGAACCTGCTAATTCAGCATCAATAAGTTTTTCAATATGTCTAACATTAGACACTTTTTTGCCATCAGTCTTGTCAAGTTCTCGTAATTCTTTAAATTGAGACATTTTAATTACTTCCTCCATTAATCCATTTTTACACAAAGTTTCAATAAATTCATCTGTTATTTCACATTTGGTATCTTTACATTTAGTATTATTTATATTACAATTACACCAATCACTTGTTTTTGAATTCATAAATTCTTTTGTTTGTGAATTAAATCCTGGGTCTTCAATAACACAATTAATGAAAAATGTCAGGTATTGTTTAACCGTTGCTGTGCTAATTGTCAAATCTTTATGCTTTTTATCTTTCTTAATGTATGCCTTAACTTTATCAACAACATTATTCATAATGAAAGATACATGTGTTCCTCCCTGAAATGTAGAAATACCATTGACAAAACTTACATGTCTATCCCCGATATTTTTATTGAAACCAATGCCCACTTCCCATCTGTCATTAAATTTCTCATAAGTAATCTTAGGTTTTTCATCAGGTGTATCTTCATAATACATCTTAATATAATCATCAAATTTCTTGAATTTTATTTCTTTTTCATTTAGCATAAACTTAACATTTCTTGTGCAAGCCGCAACGTCATAACATCTTTTAATCAATAATTTATACATATCATCACTCATACCTGACATTTCAAATCTTTTGTAATCTGGCAAATATGTAATTTTAGTATATGTTATTGTGCTTTGACTAATATCAGTTTTTATTTCTGGTTTTTCAGTAATACTCATATTATTGCTAAATTTTTGTTTGTAAAATACTTTCTTTCTCTTCTTATTAGTTATGTCAGTATCATTATAAGATACTGTCTCAACAATAAATTCTGTTGAGTATATATTTGTCAGTTTCGCTCCATATCCATTTTTACCCCCAACAGTCTTTCCTTTTTGATTATAATTTTGTGATGTCAATAGATTACCAAAAATTAACTCTGGAACATAAATATTATGGTCTTTATGAATACAAACTGGAATTCCTAAACCATCATTCCATACTGTAATATATCCAGTTTTTCTATCTAAATTAACAGATATGTTTTTACAAGATTTGTCTCTTACACTACTATCACGAGCGTTTGTAATAATCTCATCAAATATTTTGTATTTTCCTTGTGAAAATTTTATTATTTCTTCTTTTATTTTTTCAGTCTCTTCATCAAATACAAACAATGATATTTCATCTATTTGTGTTCTACCAATATAAGTATCAGGTAAGTCCAAAATATGGTCTCTAAGATTGGTCTTCTTAAATGTCTCTTCAATAGTTTTAGATGGAGTTGTCATTTTAGTAATTGATACATATTATATGTATGCTTTAACCTGTATAAAATTCAATTTTTTATGATTATTTGTGAAATAAATAATTATAAAAAATTATAAATTAATCAATCTTATCACATCTTAGTAGATATGATAGATATCCGGGGATACTGGGGATGCCAGAGATGCGGAGGGTGCCAGGGATGCTGGAGATGCCAGGGATGCTGGAGATGGCAGGGATGGCAGGGATACCAGAGATACCATAGATGCCATATATAGCATACGTGCGATGCGTTCCCACTCACAAATTGCACTTTGAACTTCAGCAATAAGTATTGCTCTTTCTTCCGGTGTTTGGGACACGTCCTTATTTCCAAGTTTCGCACAAGCGATTTTTACCGTACGAACACATCCTGTAAGCGTCCCCTGAATATATTTGACATATTGCGAGTTTTCAAAATAGTCAGGTTTGGTAGAATTAAATGCTGACAGTAATGTCGTGGGAGTGATTTCATTCCATTGCTTGTTGCGTAGTAGCGTATTCGCACACAAAGCATCATATGCTTTATATAGGCAAAAATCAGAGAAAAGAAAATCCCACATAATGCCCAAAAGAGCGTCCTCGTTCGTAATGCGATCTAACTCTTGGCGAAAAAACAAGAATATCCAAGAACCAATGTAAATCTGTTTCTCTTCTTGACGTTGCATTCGTTCCAACCCCAATTCGTATAAGTCAAATTTCAAATCACCAAACAAAATAAACTTCAAGCATTTTTCGCGTGTAGTGTCTTGCTGTGACAGTGCCAAATGTGGTTGTCTTTGATATGTCAGTTTTGAGGAACACATGGGTCCATATTTGGTGTAGCAATTCTTATCTCTGCAAAGTTTGAGTGGAAACTTAGGAAAAGCAGTGTTTTTTGGTAACCAACATAGAATATTAACATAACAGTGCCACATAGTTATTATGTATTTGTAATAAATTAATAATTTTACCAATATATATATATTTTTCATTTTTTTCTTGTGTATTTCTTTAAGTTAAATAAATAATGATAATATTATATTAAAATGTCATTAGAAAAACTTATTCGGCAAAATAAAAATAATGTTTATAATAAGAAAAAACATAATATAGAAACTGATACACTAGGTGATTTGTATAATCCAACTGTAAATCACGTGGATAGAGGATTTGATTACAGAGATTTTGAAACAGAAATTGAAAAACAACAAGACAGTAATAGTTATGATTTACACACAGGTTCAATGAAAGAAAAGGGATTGATAAATAAACATAAAATTAAGTATGTATCAAATTATGTGAATATTGATAGTTCTACAAGAATAAGACAAGATGTTTATAACATTACTAAATATCCAATAGTGTCAAAAATAAGTTTCAAACCTGGGGCAAATCCTAATAGCACTGATGTAACATTATATGTGAATAATACTTATGATGTTGGGGTGGGAGACAAAATTATATTAGACGGTTTAGTTGGCAAGTCAATAACATTTAGGTATGTGTCGCCAATTGTTTATTATTATCCAATTGTGGCAGATCTTGACGCAGATAATAACCCAGCATTTCCTGATAATGGTTATAATCGATATCTCCCATATAAACCTAATTATCCTGAGATTAGTAATCTTCAATATCCTAATTATACGTACGGATGGTATTATCCAATATCTGGAAAAATACCATTTTATTTTGTTGTTGTGAATAATTTTGCGGGTATTATTCGATATATAAATCAATTGATAAATACATTTTACGGACACATTCCACAACAAATTTTTGTCAATCTACGACAATTCGTGATTACTGATGTTACATCAAATTATGTACGTGAACCAGAGGAGACATCAGAAACACCATCAACAAGTCCAATTTTTAGTGCTGAACTAATATGTACATTTGATCCTCGCCCACCCGACTTTTATGAGGAAGAACCTTTTATAACAAATATATCTACGGGACTTAATGTTATAACATCAATAGATATAAATGATCCAATTAACAATAGAGCAATTACCGGAACTATAACTGCTGGATTGAAAATTGTTACACAACAAGCAATATATGACAATCAATTAGATAATTATATGCGCATACAATATGATCCACTAAAATTACAAATAAAAAATGATAATAAAATTAATATTTCTGGTTTCAAGGGAGATATATTAAATTCTGTTACTATTTTTTGTGGAACAACTTTAATATTTCTAACAGTATCAAATAGCAATAGTGCAAATAAATTATTTAATAATGGCAATGGTTCTATATTACATATATATAATTTATATATTGGAGATAATCAACCCTATGGAAACATAATTCAAGGGATTGTTCCTTCTGGTTCAGGACTTCCACAACGCCAGCAATTTGGAACGGGAACGAATATATACTATTATGAATATGAAAATAAATACGACCCTTCTAATAATAATCCATTATGTTATAAAAATGTTTATTTACCAACAAACATATATTTCGCATTAGATAATTATAACATTCCTCAAATTCTAGATTTTTTACAATTATTTGCTGACATAGGAGGTATTAATATTTCTAGTGCTACCCAAACTAATACAAATGATTTTGGTAATGTTTCTACAAGTTATCTTAATAATACACATATTATTAAAAATAATAAAATCAACAACATAGATGACGGAATTACAAAAGCATATTTCGATATTGAATTACCTTATAATTTTGTAGCAAAAACACCAACAATATTTAAGTCAGGAATTGAAAATAACGCACCTAATGTTGGAACATTGACTTATACATTATCATATTACACAATTCCTTCACAAGATATAACTCTTGAATTACAAGATTATGAAACAATCCCATTGTCATTATTAAACAATGATATTAATAATCCATATCAATTAGTCACCAATACAAATAATAATATTACATTTGAGATACCATATAGTATATCATCTCCAATTCCTGATTACATAAATAATAATCTAATCACATTAGGTATTATTGATACAATTAGTATAGGGAATCCAACACCTTCAAATTATATTCTTGAACTTGGAGATGTTTTTGAAAAAATTGTAAAAATAAGAATGGTTAGTTCTTGCTTTCCAACATCATATAACACATTTGGAGACACGAATAATACTTTTTATTGGCAAAATATTGATGATATTAATATAAAATCATTTTCATTAATATATCCCAAAACATACACTTTTGAGGAATTAAAAGTTGCTTTTTCTGTAAATTCAAAAAAACAAAATATAAATAATGAATTAGTAATATCAAGAATTAATAATGAAATACAAATACAATCATTATTATCATATAAATTTATCTCATCATTTATCTCATTAAAATCCATAGTGCCAGTTGATGCTGGAGTAAATAGTTTAAATGGTGTTTCAGAAACTGGTGAGTTAGCATATGTTTTAACAATTCAACATATTAATCATCCTTTTAATAATGGAGATACAATACAAATACAAAATAGCAGAGATTATTTATATTTGGCAGCTATTGATATTAATAATATATTTACACTGACTTATATTGATACAAATAATTATAGCGTAATTGTAAATTATACAACAATACCATCTATAATAACAAACACTATACAAAATCCTAACGCTCAAATTGTGTGGGTTTCACCATTTAGAATATATTTTGACAAACCTAATACGATGGGAAATATTCTTGGATTTCACAATGTTGGTGGCAATAATTCGATAACACAATATGCTACAACAATCAATCCAAATACATTATATATTAATGAGATAACAAAACTAAATGATTTTAATAAGAAATTAAAATTAGAACCACCTGCGTATGTTCTCATGTATTGTGATGAGGTAAATGATAATGTTATGATTGTTAATAATGCTATATCAAAAATTAATAATAGGAATTATTTTTTTTACAGAATTAATATGAATAATCCAAACGGACAACAATTGATATATGACACTTTTGCTGATACACCTGTTATATATTCTGCTCCTTTAAGAAAGATAAAAAAATTTAATTTTTCTTTTTTTACACCGGATAATAAACCATATGATTTTGACAATGTAGATCATTCTTTTGTTCTTGAACTTACAACAATAAAAGAAATGCCGGTTGGCACTGAAATACGTGATTAAAATATTTTTATTAATGCATTCTGTCTCTGTTTCTCATAGTATTTAAATACTCAGAACCCCCTGATAAACTACTGAATATATCACTTGAAGAATATTTCCCCCCATTTGTGCTCTTATTATGTTGGGCACTGGACATTTGGGCACTGGACGTTTGGGCACTGGACGTTTGGGCACTAGACGTTTGGACTCTGGACGTTTGGGCACTGGACGTTTGAGTATTAGATGATAGGAGACTGGACGCTTGGGTGCTAGACATTTTAGTACTAGTAGATGTTAGGTTACTAGACGTGTTAGCACTAGACGTGTTAGGACTGGATGATTGAGTACTAGACATTAGATTTTTTGTTCGCGCTTGTTTTTTGGGTGGTTGTTCTGATGTTTTTTTTTTTGAGGTTTCTGTTTCATTAGTTGAACTAGAAGAGGATGAATCATCTGAACTTGAGTCTGAACTAGATGAAGAACTAGTTGATGAACTAGTGCTGGATGGTTCTTGTCCTCCTGTCATTATACCATCAAAATCAAGATTGTTACTTGTTGCTGAATATACCACATTATCATTGCCACCATTTTGTGCCTTTAATGTTTCAAGATATTGTTGTACTTCTTGTATATCTTTGTCTGTATTAAACAATGATGTTTCACTCATCAATGTTGAACCACCAACAGAATAACCATCAGGATTTCTGTGTTTAGATTCTTGTTGTGTAACTGATGTAGCAGAATATATCTCTCCACCATTTTGTGTATTAGATGTTGCTGAATATTCAACATTATTTTCACTTGCTGAACAACCACAACCACCTCCATTATGAGTATGTGATGTTGCTGAATATATAGTGCCTCCTGATTGGGTTGTATCTGAATATACTGAACCACCACCATTTTGAGTATGTGATGTTGCTGAATATACAGTGCCTCCTGATTGGGTTGTATCTGAATATACTGAACCACCACCATTTTGAGTATGTGATGTTGCTGAATATACAGTGCCTCCGTCTAGGGTTGTTTCTGAATATACTGAACCACCACCATTTTGAGTATGTGATGTTGCTGAATATACAGTACCTCCGTCTTGGGTTGTTTCTGAATATAATGAACCATCACCACCATCTTGGTTATTATTGACTAAATCAGAATAAACCATATTTTTAATATATTTATATTCTTCTGAGTTCAGATTTGTATCTTGTTTTGCTGAAACATATTTACCACCAGTTTTTGATTGATCGGAATCAATCACATATCGTCTGCGTTGTGGTACAATAGACACACGGCTATTATTACCACCTGTCATTGGAACAGGGACTGTTGAGACATTTGGTTGTGATGTTTGGATACTGTCTAATGAAAAATTAATATGTGGTGTATATGCCTTGAAATCATTATATGGCAAAACAGTATTTGTTTGACTTGAATTTGAGTTACCCATTATATTATATATATATAAAGTTTTTATAATACAAAATCAAATAATTATAAAAAGCATTAATATATGAAAAAATTATTATTGTTTATAATAGTATGTTTTGTGTTATTTATATTATATTATGAATATACTAATTATGATATGGTTAATGTCATATCAGTTATTGATAAAAAAAAATATTCAGTAAGAAATAGAGAAGACAAAAATAAGGCATCTAATATGCTAGCAAAAATTAATGAAAATATTAAAAAATTAACATTTTATTTAATGTCTAACATTGATAAATTCAAAGAATATGAACCATATATTATCCAATTAAATAATAACATAGAAAGTGTTATAATTAGTGAAACACCATTTAATAGTAATTATACAAGTTATACAGTAAATAAAGGAGACAAAATATTGTTTTGTTTAAGAAATAAAGTTAGTTCAAAATTATTAGATAAAAATAATTTACACGATATTAATTTAATAATGTATGTTGCTTTACACGAAATATCACACGTTGCTTGCCCTGAATACAATCATACACCATTATTTAATAAAATATTTAAATTTTTCTGTTTAGAAGCGATTAATATTGGTATATATAATAAAATTGATTATAGTAAAAATCCTGCGAATTATTGTGGAATGACAGTTGATAATAGCATCATTTAGTAAATAAATAATAATATTTTTATTCAATTATTATAAATATGATAATTGATAAACCATATAAAGTTATTTGGAAATACAAGAATGAAAACCGATATACACAATATAATATTTATATTTATGTTGGCAATGTTAGTGCTGAAATAGATGAAATATTACAAAAAATAAAAAATCTAAATTTATATGAAACTTTTGTTAATTTAAATGAAACTGAAAAGAATAAATTATCAAAAGAATATGGTGAAAAATGGTATGAGTATTTTTTTAATATGTATCATATTATATTTATATTTTCACAAATCAACAATACCGAAAGTATGAAAAAAGAAATTATCAAAAAATATGGCATAGAATGGTATGACACTCATATTATAACATCAAAGGGAATTGAAAAAAAAATTATTTATAGTTATGATGCTTTAATCAAAACAGAATTAGAACGCAAAACAATAAAAAAAGGAAGAGCAATGAATTTTGGTGATGAAAATGAAAAAACAAATTTTAAGTTATCCAAAAATGAAACTATTAATTCAATTTTGGGAAGAAAAGATGAATTCAAAAAAAAAATACAAAGAATATCTAAAAAATCCAAAAAAACAGACCAGAATAGACGAATTAATAGAACAAATAGCAATATATATATTAGTGAAAAACAAGATAATAATACTACAGACAGTAATAAATTATTATCCACCGAAATTGATACAAATAATAATACAAAAATTATGAAAAGTATGTTTTATAACTGGGAAACTAAAAAATATATCTTATTAAATAATGTATTAGGAAAATCATTTAATGATGTTAAAATGAAAGGTGGTGGAAGTAAAGATGAAAATGAAGATGAAGAGAATGAAGAAGAAGAAGAAGAAGAAGAAGAAAATGAAGAAGAAGAAAATGAAGAAGAAGAAGAAGAAAATGAAGAAGAGGAAAATGAAGAGGATGAAAAAAATAATAAAGATGAAGATGATGAGGATGATGAAGAAAATGAGGATGGTGAAGAAAATGAAAAGAATGAAGAAATTGAAGATAAGAAAGATGATGTAGAAAATAAAGATGATGATATTGAAAAATTATACTACACTGATGATGTATTAATTGATGAAAATATTGAGAAAACAAATCTTATGATTAGAAAAACATTAAATGAAAATGTAACAAATAATAAGAATGAAAAAATGTTAGATTTTGACAATAAAAAAGATGTATCAATGACAATTGAAAAATTAAAATTTGTTTATGAGAAATATTATGTCAAAACTCAATTTATATTATGTGATGATACAATAAAAGAGATAAAAAATAAGATTTGTTGTTCAATTAAAAATAATGTTAAATTTGGTGAGAACTCATATATTATTCCATCCCGACAATATTTATGGGGTGAATATATTTATAATGATGAGATTAATAAGGTTATGTTGGGGCAAAAATGGGTAAGAAGAAATGAATTATTGGATGTTGATGTAGAACCAGACAATAGATTTCATTTATATGAACACTTAAAAGACAATTTCACAGATTTAAAAAATATAATACGTAAAACAGGTTCAAGAAATAAGAGAGAAGATGATGAGAATAATATATTGAGCGAGTATGAGAATTATATTACATTTAATGAGATTTATATGTTAGATGTGTATAATGAATTTGGAAAAAATTATAATCCAACTAATGAGATTAAAAAAAATTTAGAAGACTTATATTTGAAAATTTATTTTCCTAATATTAGAAGAGATGATATAGTTCATATTATAGATTATCTAAATGACAAAAATGATATAGAAATAAATAGGACAAAGATTGTTTTTGAAAATTTGTATAATGATCTAATTTTACAAAACAAAATATATGATGTAATCTCAAATGTGAAAAGAAATGATAAATATACGCATATTTTTAAGGAAAATTATGTTACTCATTCTGTTATTCACTTAAATTTGAGACTTACTAAAAGCAAAAAAATAGATATGTATCGTGTATTTAATGAATTTATGACAAACAAAGATTTTCCATATATACAATATCAAACATTAGATTCTGGTTCAGACTATAAATATAACATTGATGAAATTTATAATTATACACAAGATGATGATAATATGAAAACATTACATAAATGGTTCGAAAATGGTTTTTATGGATTAACATTTAAAATTAGACTGGATAAAGAAGCAAATGAACCAAAAAACAGGAATAATTTTCTTAGTGTATTAATCAATGAAGTAGGTAGATTAGAATATAAAATAAATTGGCAAGAGACTGAGAAAGCAACACTTGATGATATTAAGAAAACTTATAAATATATTAAAAATTTAATTGTTAAAATTAATCAAGATAGTCCAAAAAATCAATCATTTGTTCCTGATGATGATGAATTTAAATTTGCTTTTATTAATACTATACAAAAATTTGACTTACCAGAAAAATTTATAATAGACCATAATAATTTACGAGATTTTTCTAGATTTTTTTATCCTTATATATCTCTAATTATTGACCCAAAAAAGAGAATATCTAAAAAAAGTAATGAGAATGACAAATCCAAATATGGAACTTATTTAAGATATAAAAAAATATCTGGTTATGAGAATCTTGCTAAAATTGAACAGCGTATCATGTATTTTATTAAACATTATGAATATGATGAATCAAAATTAATTGTAGAATTAGCAAGAGAATTTAATATTACCGATGAGAGAGCAACAAAAGAATATATGAGAGTGAAACTAAAATATCCTAATCTTAAGAAATCACGTAAAGTATTAAAAAAATTAGACAAAATTCCTAAATACAAATCATCAGGTATTAATATTGACATCCAAGGAAAAAAACGAGAAAATTATAAAATTCGAATTTCAGGAGCAAGGAATAAGAACCAATTATATCGAATTATTGATTTTATGAATGTCTTAATATTTTTATACAGTGAGACGTATTTATACAAGAAAAAAGAAAGACAAATATTAAAAGAAATGCTTATACAACTTACTGATATTGCTAAAAGTCGGGCAAAAGTAGATGATGTTGTTGAATATGATGAATTATTATCATTTAATATTAAACAAAAAATTAAAAAAGACAAACATAGAATTGGTTATAAACCAGAAAAAGGACAAAATCAATGGTCTAGAAATTGTCAAAATTCAGGTGATGAGAAAAGACAACCTCAGCAATATAATTCATCCTCAATAAGTGATTTATTAAAAGAGGGATATAATTATAATAAAAAAACAGATACGTATGAAAGAAAATATATTGAAGGTAAAGGCAAAGATAAAAAAGAGATAATATTAAAAGCATTGAAATTGCCAGAATATGATAGTAAAATGGAAAAGACAGGTAATTTTGTTTATTATACTTGTGATCCAAAAGAAAATAAAAATAATTATTTTGTTGGTATTCTAACAAGAGCAAAAAATCCTTACGGACATTGTATGCCTTGTTGTTTTAAGAAAAATCAAGATGAAACCAAAAATAAAGCAAAAAAAGAATTTTATGATAAATGTTTTGGAAATGAGACAGAAATAAAAGATACAATTGAAGGTGAATATAAAAGTGTCGGTGATAAGTTGTATATTTTACAAGACACGAATAAAATTCAAGAGGGGCGTTATGGATATTTACCAAAATATATGGATTTATTTTTTAATATATTGATGGATAATAAAAATAAGAGACGACAACATTATCTAGAACAAACTGATGGATATTTTTTTAAATATGGCCCTAAAATAAGTGATTATACATTTTTAAATGCGATTGAACCACTTATAAATAAAAATATTGAGGAAATACGAGAAGCAATTATAGAAGCAATCGAAGGTGATAAAAGCACCCAATATTTTACTTCATTAAATTCAGGTGATATTAAAACAAGTTTTGGCACTAAAGATAAATACATTAAATTTATCAAAGAATCTAAATTTTTGGAATTTGAAATGGTTAAAGACATTATTTGTATTCCAGGTGTTTTACACAAGCAAGGATTAAATCTTGTTGTATTTAAAAGAATTTACTCAGTTGTAAAAAAAACATTAGAAAAAGATAAAATTATTGATGATTTCAATTTAGAATGTATAAATGAAGATAGTATTTATAATATTATGAACCCAAAAAGACCAACGATTATTATAGTAAAAGATAATAAAACTTATTATCCAATTATTTTAGTAATAAAAAAAAATAAAAATGATAAGACTGTCAATACTGAGACAATGTTTTATTATGAAGACAAACCATCAAATATAGTAAAACACATATTAGATTTCATAATGAAAAATTGTGGTGATAATAATCTCAAAATGTTCAATAAACTAAGTTTTAGTGCGAGTAAAATATATCACGAAATAGAAAAACTAGAAGACCCAAAATTAAAAATAAAACAGCAAGTAATTGATACTCGTAATAAATGTAAATTTCTCATAACTAATGAAGGATATCTAATCCCAACAAGACCATCTGGAACAATATGGAATGTTAGTATTATAAAAAATATTGATAAATACATTGTAAGTTTTGATGAAACACTAAAATATTTATCTCAAATTAAAAAATCAGTGGATATTGATTTATACGCAACAGGTGTTTATTATGATGTAATTGAAGATGATAAAGCAAAAGTTATAACAATAATAACAAATACAAAAGAAAATATTCCTGTAAAAGAAGAATTCATTGAATTATCTAAATTAAAGAAACTTAATTTGTTATATATTAAAAAGTCATTATTGTCTAAAATTGATATTGAAATCGAAAAGGGTTCTACAAATATAAAGATAGATGAGAGAATACGGCAAATAAATGAGAATATATTTACAGAAGAAGCGTATCAAATTTTTAGATTAACATTTAGCAATTTTATAACAGATAGCGAGAATATTGCTTTGCGCAAAAAGATAGATGATATTGTAATGTCTAAAATGACACATAAAGACAAAATACATAAAGTTCGCCTTATGATATATAAATTAATAGACCCACATTTACACGAAAAATATATTGAAATCGCAAATATTAAAGAAGATGATTTTCAAGTAGGGGGCAAGTATGAAAAATTAATCCATAAAGTAAGTAAAATTCCTAATATTATAAAATATGAACCAAATAATGACAGAGAGACATGTGCTATTCACGAAAATATAGACCAATGTTCCAGAAATCCTCATTGCACTTGGAATAGAGATAAATGTTATTTAGCATTAACAACAAGAATGATTGTTTTGTTTGTTAATAAAATATCAGAAGAAATAGTTTATAATGATTTTAAAGCGTTCGAAATATTTAAAGTTGGTGAATATTATGTTTCAGACATTGTTGATAGAAGTAGATTTTCTTACATTGAAGGACAAAAAATTATTAGAGCAAGTTCAAGCAATATCAAAAAAATATTAGGTGAATTATTTGGCAAAGATAATGTTCCAATTATTGGTAAAAATATTAAAAGTAAAACAGAAAGCAAAAATTATATTACTCTCAATCTGGAAAACCCACTTATGGATCTTGTTGATTATTATATTCAAAAAATCATTCCCAATAACCAAACTATATTTAGAGCATTTTCCAATGGATTTTACTGGAATAAAAATAATTATTATAGCACCGAAAGTCGCAATTTAGGATTTTACAGTCCGGAGCAGTCAAATTTTGCCACTAATTTTAGGTCTATGTGTATTGACTTATTAACTGACCCCAATGAAGTAAAAAATCTAACACCAATAATTAAATCAAAATTAAAATTATCAAATGATGTAAATGACAATGAATCCAAAAATAAAATAAATGAATTTATTTATGAAATTTCAAATAATGTTGCTAACTTTTCCAATGGTTATGTTGAATTACTTATTTTGTCATTAATATACAAAGACATTGTAATTAGAATATATGATTATTCAAATAATATTGTTGAAATGATTGAAAATGGATTGGTATTAGACAAAAACCATAAATCAAAAAATACAAATATGATTAACATTAAATATGAATATGGCAGTTCAACACAAGTGCCAGAAAATGTGTATGTTATTTATTATGCTTAGAATGGGATTAATTATAATAAATCATTATTTATAGTTTCTTTAAAATTATAAACAATAATATTGCGTACAAATAAATTAACATATACCCCCCCCATGCGTGGGGTATACCCTGCGAACAATTTACATTATAAATAAAAATATTTATTTTGTGCTAATATTATATATCTAATGAGAAAAATTAGTTTAAGAGATTTTTTAAAGACATATACGGCAATTTCTGTAAAATTTATAAATGAATATTGTAAGTTTTATGATATGTGTGAGAAAACAAAATATGGTATTGATGTGGAGGATGTTATAGAATATTTAGAAATCAAAAATAAAGAAAAATTTTATAAAAATATTACTCGAAAATATGTTGAAGGAGTTAATTATATTAAAAAATATAATCAGGGACAAAAACATCTTGGTGAAAAAACTACAAGATATTTTTTAGACATAGTAACATTTGAGAAAATATGTTTAATGTCTCATACTGAAAAAGCAAATTCAGTTCGTGATTATTTCATCAAATTAAGAGAATTTATTCATTATTATAAATCTAATATTTCAAATATGATAATAGAAAAATCATTAAACTATCCAAAGGGTTGTATATATATTATTCTTGCTAATAAGAATAAAAATATCTTTAAGATTGGCAAAACTGATGATATGCGCACAAGATTAAAAAATTATGCTACTGGTCGTGATACACATCCAGATGTAAAATTTATTATGCTTGTTGATAATAAAAAGGATGTTGAGAATTGTGTAAAAAGATTATCACATAAATATCAGTTTAAGAAAAATCAAGAAATTTATAAGGTTGATATTGATATTATGAAAAAATATATATTTGATTGTGCGTCTGTTTATACAAATGATTTGGAATTATACAATGATAAAAATGTCGACTCATATATTGTTTTTGAAAGTTCAAAACATAATAAAACAAATAAGAAAACAAGTAAGAAAACAAGTAAGAAAACAAGTAAGAAAACAAATAAGAAAACAAGCAAGAAAACAAGCAAGAAAACAAGCAAGAAAACAAGCAAGAAAACAAGCAAGAAAACAAGCAAGAAAACAAGTAAGAAAACAAATAAGAAAACAAATAAGAAAACAAGCAAGAAAACGAATAAGAAATTATAATATCATTAATCAATCCTAATAGTAAAATCATCATCAATCATCAGAACATTATTCTTTACTTTACATTTTTCTTTTTCTTCATTCTCTCTCTGTTTCTTCTCATATTCTTCATTATTCATTTCTTCATCGATACATGAAAATTTGACCATATGATTTAGATTACAACAAATGCCTTTATTGTCGCAACTATATTTAATATAATCAGAGTCTAATAATGCTCCTTTATAATTAGAATATAATAGACGATGAAGAGCAACTTTTTTTTGATTTTTAAAATAGAAATTTATGTAAATACCTTTCTTTTTATTTTTAATATTTGTAATATATCCAGTCCATAAAGAGCATTTCTCAGCATCAAATATTGATGATGTTAAATTAGATGCTACTCTATTTATGTCATACAATCTTAATTTTTTTGATGGTGGAACATCATTTAATTGTTTTTGTTTTAATTCAGTTTCTATCTCATTCCGTTTTATCAAAGATATTTTTATGTTATTTTCGTTATTGTGTGCCATTACTATATAATAAGAAAATATATTTTGGTGTATTGTAAAATGAAAATAAAAAATTGTATTAATATATAGATGAGTCAATACATTGACAGTTTAATGACAAATAATTTTATTGACACAGATTCAGAAAATCTAGAACATTTGTATTCTGACAATTATAAGAATTTATCAGGAGGCAAACCGGTTAGACCAAATAATATGCCATCCGGTGGTTTTCCCCCGATTATTATTATTGAAAGAAAAATAAAAGAAAAAGAAGAAGAACAAAAGAAACGCTTTTTTAGTGTTTCTAATGATAATAAAAAATTGTCTATAAAAGACATTCTAAGTAAAAAACTTTAAATTTTTTTCTTGTTTTCTTCACCTTTAATTTCAACTAAATCACTGCTATCATCAAGTTCGCTATATTCTGAAAATACTGCTGTTAAATCAATCTTCATATTTTTTTGATTATTAATTATGTTTCCTGAACTATTCTTAAAAAAGAATGTATTCACATCTTTATCTTTTGCTATTTCTGGATTATAATTCCAAGAAATCATATGTCCTGCTTTCTTGCGCTTTTCATATTTTTGTTGTTGTGCCATTTTTACTGAAATAGTTGAACCAATACAATCAACAACAAATTCTTTAAATAATCCATCATCAAATATTGTTTTATTATTTTTGGTAATATTATATTCCTGCATATCTATCATATTTGATAATAATTTATAATACAAATCTTTTGTAATATCATCATTATTCGTTCGTGCCATCATTACATTTATCAAATTATATAATGCTATCATTGAAAACGAACCGATATTAATTTTATCTTTCTTCTCTTCTTCAAATGATTTTTTTGTGAAATAATGTCCCAATACTTTATTATAAGGCGTACATCTCATATTGTGATGATACACAACACATATCAATGTTTCATCATAATAAATTTGAGTTCTAAATCCAAAATACTGAAAAAATGGATAGAATTCTTTGTATGTTATTTTACTTTTTGCCATTGGAAATTTATCATATAATGCGAATATCAAATCTTTCACATCTTTTTTATAAAATGTTGATACTACCTCATAATAATTTACATCACTATATTTTACTTTATCTGTTTTACATTCTTTAATTAAATGATTATAAGCATACATCCCTACTGCTACTGTTGTTTCTTTATTTTTTAGAAAATTATTTACAGTTCTAAATGCTATATCCAATTCTTTGTCAGGTGATACTATTGCTACATTAGTATCTTTTACTTTTGGTAATGGATAATATTTTGTTAATAGTAATAATCTTTGAAAAGTTTTTTCAAGTCTAAAATATGATGTTAATGGGTCTGTCAAAACTCTGAAATAATCTATCATCATAAAATGTGGTCCCGCAATAATCAATCCTTTTACATCATTAAATGGAATTTTATTATAAACATTTCTTGGAACATATGACGCATCAGCACATTTAATACCTTCAACATATACAGTGTATGTTTCTTCGTGTTGTGCTTCAGCTGCTCTAATAAGTTTAAATTTTTTCTTATGTAATAAATTTGCTATTTCCATTGCGTCATTAATTGGGTCAGGTGAGTAAAAATCAAGATCCCATTTATCTACATCTTCATCATCATAAAATGCGTCTTTCATATTTTTCATTTGAATTAATTTATTCAATCCAAACCCGCCATATAATTTTCGTTTCTTATTAATTATAAAATCTTTAACAGTATTTATAATTTCCCATCTTTTATCCAATGTTGGTTCAACACTTTCTAATTCTTTCTTATGTGCTTTTTTTATTATCTCTTCTGAGTGTTTTACGAAATCCTCAATAGTAGTTGAACTGTAAAATGACATTTATATTATATAATATAATGATTAATTAAATATTTAAATATCAATTTTTTTTGTTTTTCTTTGCTATTATAAAATTATTTATTGTTTTACATAGTATTGTTGTTAATCCAAATGGAATTAAAAATGGCATAGAAAGTTTTATAGATTTTGTTATATTTGGTGGAAGCATAATTATAAATAATAATGATAAATTTTTAGTCAATTAAAATTTTAACCAAACACTTGGCGAAAATTGGATGAATGGACGAAATTAGGGTTTGCGTCATTTTCACAAGATGAAGAACAACAGAACAAGCAATACTTCATTCCTGTGATTTGTGCAATGGATATCATTATGATGATATCCAGAGATGGCTTTTTTCGACTTTTGTCGTGAAGATCGAGGCAGAGTGAATTATTACACGTTTTGAATTTTTTACAAAGTTTGTGCCCCATCAATTTATGCGCTGTATCAGAATAACAGCAATTTTGATTTGAACAATTTTCAAAATAAGTGCATTTGTTTTGAATGAATTTAATAGCATCCTCAATTAATGCCATTATCTTTTTTCCTTCACTTGTTGCTGTCTCAACAAGTGTTTTTTGTGTTGGTTCAACCTTCGTCTCAATTTTAGGTTCAACCTTGGTTTCAACCTTGGGTTCAACCTTGGGTTCAACCTTGGGTTCAACCTTGGGTTCAACCTTGGGTTCAACCTTGGGTTCAACCTTGGGTTCAACCTTGGGTTCAGTCTTTTTTTCAACAAGAGCAGAAGCAATACCCCATACTGGTTTGATTGGTTGTTCAACTAATGGCAACTCTGGAAAATTAGCATCAGTAAATGACGGTATGGGTTTTTGGGGGATATCAAAATGGCGCAATTTCTCATTTGATGTTTCTCCACAATTTGTATTTTTGATGAGACACACGCGACACAATGACGGAACAAGATGTGCTTCTGGTGGCATAAATGTTCTAAATTTATCTCCATTGCCAAGTGTGATATCAAGATAATGCCCCGCGTCTTTGCCAGGACATTCAGAACCAAAATTACAATATCGCGGAAATTTGGAACCACAATTGTGTGCTGGTAACCACCACAGCGGACAGTATAAAGGACAAGTTTGGTTGGCATCGTTATACTCACCAAAAATTGTATAATACCAAGAATTCGCATAAGCATATTCTAATGACATTCCTCGCACAAATTCTTCGGTGTATATGGGATTTGTATTGCGTGCCTCCTTAGGTGCCTTCTCAGGTGTTTTCTCAAGTGCCTTCTCAGGTGCTTTCTCCGGTGCTTTTTCAAGTGCCTCCTTAGGTGCCTCCTTAGGTGCCTCCTTATGTGCCTCCTTAGGTGCCTCCTTAACCGCAATGACAGTCGGTTTGACTTTATTCAAACATTCAGCAACAACAGCAGGCATAATATTCTCGCCTGTATGGTCGATCTGTTTATTGCCTGGATCGCTCAGTTGCTTGGATTCACCCTTAGATAACATCTCAAAGATTGCTGACAAGGCTTTAAGGGATGCTTTAATTTCATTGCCATTTGGCAGTTTAAGCGTGATGATTTCTTCAGACATCTCGTAAATGGGTTGGGGGTTCTTTTTATAGTAATATAAAAAACTCACAATATTTTCATTTATTTCAATTTTTTAACATACAATATACTTATAAAAATCATAGTTTCCGCCATATTGTTGTATTTTACGATTATTATAAAATAATGTCCCACTTATGACAATAATAATAATTGCTCCTATAATATATTTTTTGTATAATTCTTGTTTTTGAGAGTGTTGTTTTTTAATATATTCATCAATATTTTTATCATCATAATCTAGGTCATCATATGTGTAATAAATATAAGCACCAAATAAAAGTGCTAGCATTAATAGCGTCCAATGTAAATCCAATTTAGTGCTCAATACATATAATATATACAAGAAAACTGAAATCATAATGTCATTTGTTAATGATGTTTTCTTATTTAGTGACAATAATACGAATAACATAATAAATGTCATAACGTGTTGAAATAATCTATTATTTGACATAATATTAGTCATTTGATGAGATATTGTTTTGTTTTGTGATATAATATTATATAAATAAAACACAAAAAAAAGTATTATAATTTCTTTCATATATATTATTGCTTTATAATTAAAATTAATTAGAACCTTTCACTGATTGTTCCAGAATAGTTGTAAATCGTTTGTCCATTATATCCAGAATATTATTGATACTAAGTAAATATCCCTGAACGAGTAAATTAGATGTGCTTTTAGGTGTAGCATATTTATTATTATCTTCTTGCTCCTCAATATCATCATCATTTATTTCATAACTATTATCAGAAATATTTGAGTCTCGCCTTTCTTTCTTTTTGATTGGATTTTTAAAGCAACTCTCTAATTGGGTACATAGACTTAGAATTTCTTCTTGTGTCCAAAAGTTTTTAAATTTGTCTATATCAAATATTGTTGAATAAATAACATTGTCTTTATTATTATCTTGTGTATCTTGGGATGAACTATCATCAAGAAAACTTTTCTTTCTAGAAATTGTTCTATTATATAGCATTTCTGGATAATATGTATTATCAATTATTGCTGTTAGAACAATAATAAAATATTGTAATGTTCCAACAACTGTTCCAGATTTGTATGTCTCTTGTAATGTTATCAATCCTAATCTTAAATATTGCGCAAGATTTATATAATGAGAATACATGTCTGGTGCCATCTGTTTTGATGGTGTTATGTAAAGTTCAATGAAATTACAAATAACACGATTTAGAACGTATATATCTTCTCTACTATCTCCATTAATATATCTGTCTAATCCTTGGGCGATTTTTAGTCCATAAAATTTGCTAGGGTTTGGTTCGCATAAAACAATATTATGGTCTCTTATTGCTATCTTTGTTCCCTTTGGTTTGAATACTAATGTGATTATTCTTGCTACTGCTGTTATTGTCTCTAATACTTGATATTTATTTGACATTTATTATAATAATATAAATTAATAATTAAGGATGTTAAAATTTATTTATTTTAACATCAAGGTCTCTAAATAATGTTATGCGATCAATATTATCATATGTTAATTCTTTGAATTTTTCAAAATAATTATTTTCTTGTTCTTGAACGTTTGTCAAAGCATCCAAAAAATAATAATTTGAACCATAAATATCTTGGTGTTTAACAAACGCAATTGTTTTACTATCATTTTGAGCGAGAAAGTATGTATATTGATTATCAAATTGTGAAAATGGATAAATATATTCATCAATACATTTAAGATTGTTTTCATCTTTAATATCACAGATTGAAATTGGGATGCTTAATTCTTCTGCGAGCAAAGGGTTGTTCAGTAATCCTAGATTTTCATATGGATGTAATGAGATCGAAAAGAACATAATTTTATATGTAGTAATAATAGTATGATAGACAATAAGCAATTTCAATTTTTTATCATAATAGAAAAATTGAAATAATGTAATATTTATAAATTCCATTACTAACATTCAAAATCAATAACAATGCCTATCTCAATTGTAAATGGAATAAACATTTCGTGGGACTTTTGTGTTTTATGTGAAAAAAAACTCCTAACAAAGTCCAAGATGTATTTTGTTGTGTTGGATGTGAGTTTCTTTATGTTGGGTTTAATAGAAAAAAATCCTGAAAATTATTCAATATTACTTATAACAAAAACATATATTTTTGTTAAATAAAATTATTAATAAACATACATTCCCGGAATTGGGTCATCATCCTTATTCTTTCCTACCTTCTTATGCTTTCTATTAGAAACAAAAACGTCAAATCCATTTGATACATCTTGAAATGTCAAACATTTTTTATTCTCTGGCATTCTCTTTCCGTGTGATATTTTACATTGTAAAAATAATGTTTCAATATCTCCTCCATAATATGGGAACTTGTCTTTGTTATTTCTAAAAAACATTAGTAAGTCATCATCCTCAATTTCCAAAGTCCAATTTTCTTGTTTTACTTTTAGTTCGAACATTTCTTTTAATTCAACACTGTCATATCCTTCAACGACATATTTAAATGTAAATCGTCTTCGTAATCCATCATTTGCTGAAAAAAAGCATTCTTCTAAATCTTTCTCGTATCCAGCAATAATACATAATAAGTCTCTCTTGTCTGATAAATTTTTATTAAGTGTATCAAGTGCTTCCTTAGCAAATGAGTCGCGATGTTCTTTGTGTCCTAGTGAATATGCTTCATCAATAAATAACACACCCCCCATACAACTATCAATAAATTTCTGTGTCTTATCTGCTGTATGTCCTAAATATTTATCAACAAAATCATTACGTGTTGCTTCTTTGAAATGTCCATTTGATAAAATACCCATTGCTTTATACACTTTGCCAATAATTCTTGCTAAACAAGTCTTGCCAACTCCAGGTGGCCCAGTAATAACTGTGTGCATCATTTCACTATTCGTCTGGATACATGGTAAATTAAAAGAGCAATCAATACAATTATTACATTTTGAACTTGAATTAAATCCTTGAAGAAAGAATAATATTTGTTCTGCCATTCTTTGTTTCACACTTGATAAACCAACCATATTATTCAGTTCTGTAAGTGGTGTTACCAGATTACACATTAGACGCATATTAAGACCTCTAAATGTTGTCTGTTTCTTACAATGATATTTTTTTCCTAAATAGATTAAATCATTTATTGTATTAATTTCTTCAATATTAACATCAAAGTAATCTCCTAATTCAGGTTCTTCTTCAAATGTCTTGTGATCGCATACTGGATTATTACATTCAAGAATAACTGGCAATTCTGGTAATTTAGGTGTATCCTCTTTATGTCTCCCAGATTTTGGATCATTAAACATTAAATCTAAAAAGAAAAATTTGGGTATATCTGTTTTCTTTCTCGATGGTTTTTTCTTATCATCCTTTTTGGGTGTGTCTTTCTTGGTTGGTTTCTTAGGTGAGTTTTTCTTAGATGTTGTCTTCTTAGACGGTGTCTTCTTAGATGATATCTTCTTAGATGTCTTAGTCTTTTTGGGTTTCACACTCATAACATTATTGCTTTCAATCTCCTCAAATTTTCTCTTAGTTCCAAACATCACGTTATGAATTATTTATTTGAGTTATTATTTAGACTATTAAATTATTATAAAAAATTATGACATATATTTTTTCTCAAAATTGCTTCTTGTAATAGTCTTAATATTAAGTTCTTTTGCTTTGAGTAATTTTGATTGTGTCTTTTCATTTTCTACATATATGACCAATGTTGTATTTTTACTTACACTTGATGAGACTGTGCCTCCATTATTTTCTATAAATTCACTTATTTCATCACTTCTAAAACCAGTCATAACTATTTTCTCATTTTCTAATTTTTTATTAGATTTTTTGCTAGATTTTTTGCTAGATTTCTTGCTAGATTTTTTGCTAGATTTTTTTTGTTTAAAATCATAATTAGTTGCTTCTTTAAGTTCATTGAGAAATTCACAAAAACTTTTTAAATTTTTAGAAAACATAATCGAACTTTTATCAGAAAATCCTTTTATTTTTAATATTTTTTCATTAATATATTCTGATTCTTTTTTTTCCCAATCAAGAATTCCAGGATATTCGTCTATAATTTTTTTTAATTTTTTTGACCCCAATATTTCACCAAATTTAGTAGATGCATGCATTAAATCGTGTAATTTAATTTTTGATAATGCGTTGTCAATCTCTTCATATATTTTTGTAATCATCTTTTTTCCCAATCCTTTAATGTCATATAACGTATCATCTTTTGTTGAACTTGCTATTAATATCTTCTTGATTGAGTTATATTTATTGTCATATAATTTTGTTATAATTCCTTCACTCAAATATTTTACTTTTAATTTCCTAAAAAAATGTAAAATTATTTTTATTTCTATTTGTTCTAATATTTCTTTGCTTGGTTCATCAACTATAATTTTTACTTCTGTGGCATTCCAATGATATTTCATATCTGGCATTCCTGGTTTTTTTGATGGTTTTACAATATCTACAATAAACGGTATTACCTCATTAGACCTGACAATTTTTATTATTGAACCTTTATTTATGTTGTTATCATAAATATATTTCGCATTATGTGCTGTTAAATAAGTCACCGTTGTATTTCCAGTTAGTTTTGTTGGTTTAATTCTCACAATAGGTTGTAAATAATAATATTTTGTTGGACTCCAAATAACTTCCTCAACCTCAACATCTTTCATATCGGCGTCTTGGTTCATTTTAAATGCCATCGCATTTTTAGGATTATCACTTGAATTATTGTATCCTTGTGAATTATCAAAAACAACAAGACCATCAATTAGATAATCAGATTTTATTTTTCTTTCTAATAATATTTTTATTAATTTTTGTTCCACATCTTCTTGTTCATCATTATCATCATTATCACTAGCATCTTGAACGTCTCCAATTTCACAATTCCATACTGTATCAAATCCCCAATCTTCTAATTTTTTTAATTTATTTTTTATTTTTTCTTTGTGTGATAAAATATCATAAACTATATATTTTGCTACTTTTGCTATTCTATTATCTATCTTGTCTGTGTTCATCAATCCAGCAACAACCGATCTAGGATTTTTAAATTCATCTTTAAATGGTTCAAAATCTTTTTTACTAATAACAACCTCACCTCGAATACTTGTATTATTTGGCATTTTATCTAATGCTTTTTTGTTGATTAGATGTTCTATCAAATATTTCTTTGATGTTCCAATATTTGTCTGCTTTTTTGTGTATAATTCTATTTGTCCTTTATTATTCTTATGTAATTGAACTGAAATGCCATCTAATTTATCCATAATAATATATGAACCTTCATATTTCTTGAACCATTTTTTTAATTCTTTCTCTTTTGGTTTTATCTTATTTAATGATGGCATTGTGTATGGTAATTCAACATCAGTTTTGTCTTTATTTGACACTCCTGTTTGAAACAAAAATTTATTATCTGGGTCTCTTTTTCTTAAAACTGCTTCAAGTTTATCATAAATACTGTCATCAACAATCTCAATATCAGAATAATAAGCATCACTTAATTTTTGTAATAATTTTACTAATTTAGAAATTTCTAAATTATTAGCATATTCTGTTGGGTCTTTAAGAATTTCGGCAATTTCCTTTTTACTCATTTTATTTAATAAACTAATATATATATATTTTTAACATTTATAATTTCAATTTTCTCTAATCGCACAAAATAATATTTTCCATATCTTCAACTATATTAAAATCAAAATTTCTTCTAAAATTATTTGTTATGTCATCATAAATTTTTTCTATCATAGAATTATTTTGTATCTTGAAATAATTAGGTAAATTGCCTAGTTCTTCTTTCAGTTCTTCTTTTGGTTTTTCGTTTGGTTCGTCAGTCATATACTTTTCAACTCTTTTACTAATTTCATCATCGTCAATGTCTTTAACTACTAGCAATATTTTGATTAATTTGATATAGTTTGCTTTATGTTCTGCATCTTTAGGGTTTGCCTCAAATGAATTTTTAATTGAATTTATTTCTTCAACAAGTGTATTAACAAAATCAATATTATCCGAAGTTAAATATTCAGTCATTTTTTGTTTGATATTTGGTTATTGTATTAGAATATACGCATTTTCATTTTTTATTATTATGAAAAATTCACAATAATAAAGATAATAAAATAAATTAGTTTTTATCTTCTTCAGGTTTAGATTTTTTAGTTTTTTTCTCTTCTTTCTTTTTTACATCTTCTGTCTTTTTCACTTCTTCAGTTTTTGTCTCTTTCTTATCTGTTTTTTTTACTTCTTCGGTTTTGACTTCTTTTGTATCTTTCTTATCTGTCTTTTTTACTTCTTCTGTTTTAACTTCTTTTGTATCTTTCTTGTCTGTCTTTTTTACTTCTTCTGCTTTGGTTTCTTTCTTATCTATCTTTTTTACTTCTTCTGTTTTGACTTCTTTTGTATCTTTCTTGTCTGCCTTCTTAACTTCTTCTGTTTTAGTTTCTTTCTTGTCTGTCTTCTTTACTTCTTCTATTTTGATTTCTTTTTTGTCTGCCTTCTTAACTTCTTCTGGTTTGGTTTCTTTTTTGTCTGCCTTCTTAACTTCTTCTGATTTGACTTCTTTTGTTTCTTTTTTATCTGCCTTTTTCACTTCTTCTGTTTTTGTCTCTTTCTTGTCTGCCTTCTTAACTTCTTCTGTTTTGGTTTCTTTCTTGTCTGCCTTCTTAACTTCATCTGTTTTGGTTTCTTTTGTGGAAACTTCAGAAATTTCATCATTGCTTTCATTTTCACTTTCATCATTCTCATCATTCTCATCATTTTCTGTTTTATTTTTGCCAATTACAAGTGATTGTTTGGTTTTTGCTTGAACCTGTTTTTCAATCGTCTGAGATGGTTTAGCATCTTCATTAAGTTTCATAGTATCATATAATTTTCGCGATAGTTCAATAACTTCTGCGTGCTTAACACAATACATTTCTTTAACACAAACTAAATTAGCAAGAAGTTTATTTAAATTTTCATAAATTTCTGGAATATTAGTTTCTTTGCTTTCTGTAATAATTGGTGTTTTGAAATATTTATCCAAGTAATTTTTAAAGTCAGTTTGGAAATCAACAATATTAATAACTTTTTGAGATGCCATTTTGTTTTATTGCTATTAATAAGTAATAATTCGTTAAATGTTTAAAATTCATTTTTTTTTGATGTGTTTTTAATATGAATAAATTAATGATGCTATAATTTAAAAATGAATTCTCATGTGTTATGTAATGCTTCAATTTATGATAATACTAATAGATTATTATCTATGTTTGATAATTTGAATACTGCTCTTGTTGAACTTAGCAATATCACTAATAGTTATTTACTTGTAGTATATTATTTATCAACTGGAAATTTAATTAATACATACAAATATATTTATGATGTTAAAACACAATCTTATGTTATGACAAAAAATAGTGTTCATAAGAATATTAAGACGCAAGAAGATGTCAAAGAAAATGTCAAAGAAGATACCAAAGAAGATACCAAAGAAAATGTCAAAGAAGAAATTAAAGACATTGTAAGTGAAAATATATTGGCAAAACTTGATGAAGAAATTAACACAGATTCACGAAGAAAAAGAAAAAATCCAGAAGATAAAAAACAAGAAGAAAAAAAACAAGAAGACAAAAAACAAGAAGAGAAAAAGCAAGAAAATTTGTCAATATTTAGTTCTGATAAAGGTTCATATTTAATGTTCAAATCTAAGATTAATAAAGAGACATTACAAGAGAAAAATATATCTCCATTATTTATTGCTAAATATCATATTATTAAGTTTATGGATATTAATGAGTTGATAAATTTTGACAGTAATGATGATATTCAAATAGAAAGTGATATTTATTTGGAATTACACAAAGTAATTGAAAGTATGGATTACAAAAAAGAAAATGTTGTTGAAAAATGTAAATGTGATAATAATAAAGATTGTGATTGTGAAGTAATAATAAAGACAAAGGATGAAGACCCATTAAAAAATATTGGCGATGAGTATAATGAGGTTTGTAATTATTTTATGGAATATTTGACAGAACTAAAAGAACCAATTTATAGTTCAAAATCGTATCACAAAATTTTGGATAGTAATATGAAACTAAAAAATGAATTATTCAAAGACGCAATAGCACAAGAAATATTTGAATAAAATAAATAAGTAAAAAATTATAAGTATAAATTATATGAATAAAAAAGAACCCCAGGTTAAATACATCCAAATTAATAATAAAAGCACTGAATTAAGATTAAAAAATGATGGATATGTAAGACCAGAAAAAACTGCTACTGAATTATTAACACCAGAAGAGATTGAATTAAGATTAAGAAATTATGAACAAGTAGATATTAATGAAATAGAAAAATTAAGTAATCCAACCAGAATACAATATTTTGAAATAGCGACAAATGATGATGGAGAAGATATTTATAGATACCGACAAGGAGGGATATTAATAATTAATAAATATCCTGATTATTTAGTTTTAGAAGGCAAAAATTCAAAAACATTTTGCGTCCAAATAAAAAAACATGTATTTTACAAAGAGAAAGATTATGATAAATTGAAAAAAGAATATGAAGACATTATAATAAAAAAGAATAGAATTATTGAAGAACAAAAATATATTATAGAACAGTTCCAGAAAAAAACAAAAATAAAGCAATAATAATATAATTTTATTATAATTACTTATAAATATATGTTTGAGGATATAAATCATTATGACACACAAGAAACTAATGAAATGGTTATTAATGATGAATATAATTATACACCTGAAAAAGTCAAACTAATCCTAAAAGAAAAAGAAAATCCGTGGTATTTTAACAAAACCATTATCAATGCTGATACTAATCAACATAAAATAACAGGTATTATAACTGATGAAGATACACAAGAAAGTGAAGAAAAAGAAGAAAATAGACCAAAAAAAACAGAAAATAAGAACTATATTTTTTATATATTTTGTGCTGTTATAGTAATACTATTGATTTTACTAAAAATAAAAAAATTATCTAATAATTTTTAATTTATTTATGAATAATATATGTTTGTAAATCTGATAATAATCGGTATAATTATAATAATTTCTTATTATATTTATCAAAATAAATGTGATATGAGTCTAAAATATATATTGTATTCACTTTGTGCTATTATGGTTATTAACCAATTACAAAAAATTATGAGCAAAGATTTAGGCGAATTTTTCACTCCGGCAGACGCAAATGAAGCAATTCAAAATATTGCCTCAATTTATAATAAATCCAATATGACAGTCGATAATCTTACTATAACTGGTAATCTTGATGTGAAAGGTAAGTCTACATTAAGTAATCTTGGTGTATTAGGTGGATTTGCTGTTAATGGTTTGTCTACATTAAGTGGAATTGCTAATCACAATGGTTTAACAAGTGATAATATCACAATAAAACCTGACAATGCCTTAATATTTCCTTCTTCTGATAATAGTAAAGCAACATGGAAATATTTTAATAATAATAATAATGAACTACAACTCACTAATTCTGTCAATCAAAGTAAAGTTCGCGTGGTAACAAATCCATCAGGGAATGGTACTCTACAGACTATTTGGAGTCGTCCTGATGGTAATAATGACGCACTTGTTGGTCTTGTTCCTGCTGCTAATACAAGCCGTGGAACTCACGATGGATATATGTATGTAGGTCATACAAGTGGTCCTAATTGGAGCACATAAATTTATCTAATAATTCTATACGAATTTTTCGGCAATGTCAATAATCTGTATTCCTCATTAAAGTTTATTTTTATGTATCTATTATAACTACTAATATAGTGTCTATTATACAAGAAACACATTGCGTCTAATATATACACTGATTGTGTGAATGGGTTTGGTTGTCCTTTGTATAATCTATCCATTTTTTTTATAAATATATCCATCAAATAGCATTTATTTTCTATCATCCATAAATAGAAATTAGCTATATTATCATCTTTTTTATTAATTTCCAGTAAATAATTTTTCATATAAATTTGATATATTTCGTCTCTATCTTCTTTTACTAAAATTTTGTCTGGTTTTGTTTCTTTCATTTTGTCTAAATCATTATAAGAAAATACAGGATATAATTCTACATTTAGTGTTCCGGTATTTTTATATCTTTTTGTATTATTTTTAATATACTCATAATAATCCATACAATAACTGCCACCCATATAAGTATCAGGAAGATTTATATTTGGTGTTTCTTTGTGTTGCTGAATGTTATTTGGGTCTTTGATAATTGTTATATCGTGAGTGTCTGGGGTTGTTGTGTAAAATCGTTGCTTTTTAATAATTGCTGGGGCGTCTCTTGTTTTTTTTGGTTTTAATTTATGGTCGGTGTGTATTTTATTAATTCTTTTTAATTCTTTTTTAAGTCCTCCATTTTGCAATTGTTTTATACTAATATTATCACAACTCATAAAATCAGCATAAATCATTACATTGGGAATATTAAAATAATATGCTATGCTTGACAAGAATTTTATAAAATTTTCATCCCCAATAATATCTTTTTTATTTAGTTTAGAATATTTTGTAAAATAATTCACTCTGATTTGTTGTACATCATTCATTGTTCCTATTTCTATCATAAATAATATATATCCATCATAGATAGAATACATACAAAACCCATCAGGTATTTTCAAAGCATACATTTCCTCATATACTGATGTGCTGTCATACCATTCTCCAACAACATAAAATAATTTCTCACCAATCTGGCATTTAATTCGATACATTGGGTCAAAATAAGTTTTTATTAACGCTTCTATTTTTTCTTTGAGCGTATAAATTTTAGAAGTTGTTATTTCAAGAAAGTCAATGATTTTTGTTTTATTTGCTTCACTTAAATTTGGTCTTAATTTGAATTTAGGTGTGCCATTTTTTACCCATTCAAATTCATATCTTGTCTTTACATTTTCTACAAATTCATCATCAGGATGAAAATAATTACAGTCTTTATTTTTTGATATTAATTTTAGATGAACTAATGGGGGCAAAATAATTTCTTCTTCGTGTGGAAAATGTGAGAATAATTCTAGGCACAAACCAACCCCTTCTATGTTTTTGGGTATTTTTATTTTTATCAATACAAAACCAAATTTGTATAAATCATTTCTGTAAAATGGGTCTCTCGTACAAGACATAAATCCATTTTCTACATAAATATCTCCAATTTCAATATTCTTAAGATAATCATCACTACTCACAAAACGATATAATATATAATCTTTGTCAAATGCAGGTGCTTTTAATACTGTCTCCCACATTTTCATTATGTTTGTTTCTAAATATTCATTTTTATAATCATACTTTGTCAATCCTCTCAAATATTGGTTCATAAAATAACTCCCTTGAATTGTGTAATATTGAATTAGACCAACCATATTTCTTTCTATGATATAATTTTGATGGCTAACTAAAATGTCTCCGGATACATCATTTTTTTGTATCTTTCGACATAACTCATCATAGTCTTCTTGTTTTAATCCATCTTTGTAATCAACATAAGTTGTATTTTTAGGTAATACAATAAGTTCAATATTCATTGCTAATTTTAGAATTTCATCCTTTGTGTAATATGGTTTTAAATGCCCTTTATGTGGCACAAATGATTTACGAATACATGTATATGTAGCATTGCCAATATCAGGCGAATATCTATAAAAAATTTTTAAATAAGTTGATTGTAATAAGTCTAAATTCAATTGTCCCAAAAATTCAAGAATTAATCTACACTTTCTTATGCGTCTAATATAAACATTATCTTTTTGTAATTTTTCATTGTACTTTAATTTGCTATTATTATGTTTCATTGATTGTTCTATCATTTCAATAATCAATTTGTCCGGAAATCTATAATCGTGATTTACAACCCTTTCATAAACATTTCTTTTTTGTATAAGATACATATTAAATGTGTAAGCATCATACATAGGCACAAATGTTTCATTCTTTGAGATAGCGTCTTTGATTTCTTGTTGTGTCATTGTGATTTTATCATTTTCTAATTCTTGTTCTGTTGGTATTCTATATTCAAGGTAATATAATGATTTTAGTCCCTCGTTAATGTCTATTTCTTTTATAGTTTCTGATTCTTTGTGATATAGATATATGGGGTTCATACTTATTATGGGGGATGAAAATAATAATGGTATTGTGATATAGTATAAAAAATTGAAAAAATCAATATATTGTAATTCTTATAGTTATTAACCAATCTTAACATTTCAGGAATAAAGAATGTCGTGTTTGTTTTGTACTAACTGTGGAAGCGGTTTGAAGAATATGACCCGTTTTTGCGGTCAATGCGGCAAAAAAGTATTTAACGAAGCTGTGCCGGCACTTTCAGGCCATCATTCTGGCGCCGGCAAACCCGTGTGCCGATATGGGTCCGGCTGCTACCGAAAAAATCCCGACCACGCAAAAGAATTTGACCACCCCCGCTCTATGAGTGGCGCTTCTGCTGTGTTTATGGGGCCGCCATCGGCAGCTCTGGTTGTGAAGAAACCTCCGCCCGGATGTCAGTGTTTTGGCGCAAGTGGGTGCGAAAAGTGTGCGAGACCATTGTGCTGGTTTGGACCGGAATGTTTACGGAAAGACCTCGCTCACAAAATGAAGTACGACCACACCGGTTGTGTGAATGGTTCGTGCTTTAGTGGTTCACGGTGTGGGGCACATTCCCATTTGCCAATCCGGGATTGCTAATATCCCTGTTACTCAATCTGTAATGTAGGGGGGTTCATAATATTTAGAACAATTTTTTATTATTTATTCATAAACATACTCTACTGATTAATTGTAATATAAATATGGAAAACAAATAATATATACATTTTTCATCTTGCTTAATATCAACAATAAAACATATTTTTGTCATCACGCACAAATCGCCTTGAAACAACCTATGTGTATTTTGTGAATAAACAATTATTCGGTGAGATTGGGGATGAGATTGGGGATGAGATTGG
>Ga0214923_10000306_pt1 | contig 74614 bp, 106 predicted proteins | sample LL1510_MetaG_FD_177993 | JGI IMG/M metagenome (GOLD analysis project Ga0214923, IMG submission 177993) | Freshwater microbial communities from Lake Lanier, Atlanta, Georgia, United States - LL-1510 | ecosystem: Environmental > Aquatic > Freshwater > Lake | place: USA: Georgia | collected...
CCGAGGCAAATGACGCCGCTGCTCTCGGGTTGCCTACAGGTGATACTGGTGAAGATGTCGGCGGAGAAGAAGTTAGCTTTACACTACCTCGTGATCTAGCTGAAAAGCTACACGAAGTACTCGGTGCCGTTCTCGGCGGTGAGGAAGAGGTTGGTGGTGAAGAAGGCGCTGGTGAAGAAGGCGCCGGAGACGAAGTAGCTCCTGAAGAAGCTAACGAAGAAAAGAAAAAGGACGAAAAGAAAGAAGAAAAGAAAGACGAAGAAGAAGACAACGTCGCAAAAGAAGCTACAGAATTAAAAGAACTTCCAGATTCAGCTGGCCAGGCCCTTCAAAAGAAGGACAATAAGGTCGGCGATGTAACAAAGAGCCTAGTTTCACACGGTGAAGGTGATGGCAAGGTTACAGATAAAGTTGGTAATGATGGTGAAAAAGGCCATGCTCTAGTAGGCGCTGGTGTAAAGGGCGGTGCCCCTACATCACCGAAGGGTAAGGCTAATGTAGTAAGCTCAAAGACAAGCAAAGTAGGTGCTTATCTAGCTGGACTAAAATAATAGTAGTCAAAACATAGTAAAAATTAGGGCCTAAGTCAAATTAGGCCCTTTTTTTTGCTTAAATATCTATATGAATACCTTTAAGGATCATTGGCGTAAATTTAATAAGAAAGGCGATTTCGTTAAAAAGCGCCATGAAGGTTTAGGAGCTACTCTACCTTCACAGTCTAGATTTGTTCCTAAGGCTCATCAAACTATTTTACAAAATCAAAGGGTTTTAAGCTTATTAAGAAAAAAGACCGGTAAGGTTGTTGTTAACAGTGCTGACATTAAAGATATAGAAGATCAATTTAATCTTAAATACTCTAGTACTACTCCTAAAAAACTCGGTAATACAGGAATAAGTCTTAGATTTGATCCGGTATTAGGAAAGGCGATTTTAGAAAAATAATATGGCAGATGTAACGATTTCTGGATTGGCTGAAATTACAGCTACTGGTAACTCTGTAATACCAATTTCGCTAAATAATACAACTTATAAAACATCTGTAACTATAATTACCCCTGGTGATGGATATACATACCATACCTTTACTTCAACAGGAAACAATACTTTTATAGGATAATTATGTCTACAGAATATTATACAGGTAATCTAGAACAGTCTAAGACATACCCTTTCTTTTTTGTAGATAATACTTGTTTTAGATTTACTGATAAAGAGAAAAATGCTGATGAAAGAAATATAATCTCAAATTATTGGAGAGAGCAGATTAATCTTTATGGTCAAAAAGTTGGTTATATAGTTAATAATACATCTACTTTAAGTGCAGATATGCTTTACGGAGAGCAGCCTACACAGCAATATTCGCCGCCTCAAGATTTAATTATAGCTATTAATTTAAATGAAAATGCATTGCTTTTGAGTAAGTTTGGTTTGGTTTCAGATGATGAAGTTACAGCGTTTGTACATATAAGTGCGTTTTATGCCACTTTTGGTCAAGGCGCGGAACCTAAAGCCGGTGATCTATTTCAATTAACTGAATATGGTAATGATAGACCGGGGGGTAGAAACGGTAACATATATGAAATTACCCAGAGATTAGATCAAGATATAGCACAAATTAATCCTCTTGCAGGTCATTATGTTTGGTTAATAAAAGCTAAGAGATTCGAATACTCGTTTGAACCTGGCGTAACGCCAGAAGCGCAAAACGATCAAGTATTTGACGATACAACATCTCCTACTGCTTCTGGTGCACAAAAATCTTACAATTATGATGTAAATGAAGCATCAAAAAATATATTCGACTACAGCCAGACAAGTTACGGTGATGTGTATGGCGGGTACCAATAATTAGTCGGCGACGTTATCAACTACTGGTACTAATTGAACTTCGTAATTAGGGAGATTTTCGTTTCTAAATTTTGAAATAAACTGATCTGCTTCTCTACAATTATTAAAGTCTACTACTATTTTTTGACCGCCTCCTAAAAATGTATATACAACTTTATTATCTTTTTTAGAAATGTGAATTAAAGTGTAGGCTTGTTGAGGAACAAACCGCTTGTCCCTAATTAAAGCCTTGGGATTAGGTGTTACTCTAAAACTGGTTCCGACAATGTAGTGCATGGTAATTTTTTAATATTTATCTTAATACCCTCGTTCATCGACACCTCATCAATCATTGATTCAAAGCGCTCGGCAACATATTTTTGAAATGATAAAGGCTTTATCCAATCTACATCTTTTCCGTTTAGGTCGACCTTAAACTTATCAGCACCCCTAGAGACAATATCTAAAGCTTCAATCAAGCATAACCACCGAGCATATTCTTCGGCTTTAAGCTTATGCGTTGCTTTACTTGTCTGTACTGTTATAAATTTTTTTGAGAAGGCTGATTGCATATCCAACTATTATGAGGGTAAAGCACTTAACGTCAAGTAAATTCTTTTGTTTATTTAAAATATTTAAAATGTTATAAAACGCGTCAAAGTTATTAGCTATACTATCCATGGCCGTTTTAAGCTGTGAAGCAATAAAATGTTTATTCTCTACATCAATATCACTATCATTAACCGATCTTACCAGACTCTCATTTACAAGGCTTAAAAAATTTTTAACCACATGTTTATCATGAACTGTGTCTTTCTTAAAGTATGCTAATCCTAGCTCAAAGCTTGCAAGCTCTTTAGCAGTAAGAGATCTTTTGAAGACTAATGCTATATCATCTAAAGGTATTTCTGGTGCTTTACTAACAGATAAAAATGAATCGGAAGCCTTTTCTGTGGTGAGATTTTTAATACTATTTGGTATCTGTGGCTCGGGGTGCATTTAATATTCCTTTAGCTAGTATTTTATTTACAGCTTCTAAGCTTGAATCCTGGGGTTCAGTAACAACAGCTGTCTCTGGTGTAATCACCACGCCAATTGTCTTCTTACATTCGCTACATTTGTAGTAATTAGTTGTATTAAGTTTAATAGGAACAAATTCTTTAACTTGCTTAAAGCAAGGGCATACTACTTCAAGACCTTGATATGTTAGGGCGCTTATCCTTTCGTTTTCTAACTGCTTATTTTTTAATGCAACGATAGCTGTTAAAATATTTTTAAAAGCATAATACCCTAAAAATTGAATTGCAATACCAAATAACCCTCCTGCAATATAGCTTACACCCCAGTGGGATAATACAACACTGATTAATATAGAGCCAACTATTAGAGGTATTAGCTGTGATAGTACCGTCTTTACCATCAATATATTATAACTTATTTCTCTTTTTTTGCAACCGGTTTGTTTGCCTGAATAACTATTCCTTTTATAATATCTATAATGGCGTCTAATTTACCTACTATTTCTTTTACAGCTTCTTTTGCAGTATTATTTCTTGCAATAACAGGATTAGCTAACGAATGTTTGAACATTTCCTTTACATTACAAGCATTAATATAAAGATCCCCTATTTGCTGGGTAACATTTTGTAATGGAAAAGGCATTACAGGCTCTGCTTTAGCATCGTTAGGATTCTGATCTATGTAAGGGTTCGAAAATAAGTCTTTTAAGCTAACTCTTTGTGATGCAAGCTCTCTAGAAGCGATGCCAGATACCCATTTATTGTAATTTAAAATATCTTCAAAAACTAACTTTTTTCTCACAAAATTATTTATTCAATAATAAATATTAATATGAGTTATTTTGCTGACAGATTCACTGCATTATTAGAAGCCGATCAAAATGAAGCACCGGTTGCTACACCTGAAACTGATAAAGACGCTATGGCAGCTTCACTTGATACTGCAAAGCCTGAAGACTTCGACGTTCAGGGTGGTCGCGAGCAAGTCCAAGACCATAGAAAAAATGAGCAGATTTCTAAGTTAAAAAATTGGATATCACAGATCGATCAATTTATTGGCTTTTTAAATAGTACTGATGCATCTAGCATGCAGGTTCAATTGCATACAGCTGCTTGTGATTCTATTTTCGAAGATATAGCTAGAAGCGAAAAGAAAAAGATTGCTAGATTGGCCGCTGAACTAAGCTCATTGAGTGAATCGTTAAAAGGTTATTTAATTTCTGCTAACGACAGATAACAGACATTAATAACTTAGCTTTCATATCTGAATGTGAATTTTCAATAAAGAACTCAGGTTCAATATAGCTTTTATTTCTAGATATACACAAATCGTTTATATCTTTAAATTTTCTACCAATATCTTCAGGCCAGATAAAAACTGTCTCGCCATTTTCAATTAGTTTATTAGTTTTGTTTCTACTAGCATTATCTGACCATTGACTATCTAATACCCATATTTTATTAAAAAGTTTAAATGGTAAGAGTTGTTTTTCTTGTAGAGTAGAGAACGTATTAGCACTATTCTCCTGAATACCGGCGACAGCTGTACCGTTCTTTACAAAGAACGAATCAATAGGCCCTTCAAAAATAAAAATATAATCCAAGCTATTATCTATTTTATTAATATTATAAAGTGATTTTTCTCCATTTACTTTACTCAAATACTTTGGATAAAACTTTTCATCTTGCTTATAGATTAATCTTGTTTGATAAAAAATTATATTATTATTTTCATCGTAAAACGGTATTACAATTCTATTTTTATGTACTTTATCTTTTAAGGTAACCCAGAGTGTATCGGGCTTGTTAATAGCTGTATCGAGTTTTCTCGACTTAACAATATCTAATGCATCGTTAACTATTTTATTATCTTTATAAAACTCTATTTGATTGCTATCAAATAAATTAATACAATCTGCAGGAAGAGTACTTAAGGGTTTCTGCTTTATCTGTTTATTAGATTCTGATAAAGTATCTAATGGTAATATATCAAAATTTTTTGATTCATTTAAAACTTCGCCAAAGTTCATACCGGACACTTCACAAATCCATTTAACAGCATCGCTATACCACCCGCAATTGTGACAGCACACTACATTATCTTCTACTATATAAATGCATCTTCTTTTCTTACCCCATGACTTGCCTTCCCTACAAATAGGACACCCGGCAACATATGTATTACTGACTTTCTTAAATTGAGGGTAGCCAGCATACTGATAAAATTTTTGCAGTATATATTCGGACGGTATTAGCACAATTTAATTATAAAGCAAAGTTATTAAGTTACAAGATTAATCTTTTTTGTCTTTGCTCTTTAAGTCTCTAACAGAAACGATACCTTTTCTAATAAAGGCGCCACTAGCTGGATCAATATATTCTGCTTCAACAATCTCTTTACCTTCACGAATATATGTTTTTAGTACAGGGCGAACTGTCTGACCGCTAATCGGTGAAACTATTGGCTTAGGTGTAATGAAGTCCATAATACTATTTATCTGAAGTTACCGGTAAAGCACGTGTTTTATTCTTCTTATATTGTGCTTGACATACCTTATAAACAAAACTAGGTACTTTCTTTACTATGTCTATAATGTTTTGTTTCAACCCAAACTCAAATTTATCTACTGGTACTTCCCTAACATGCATATCTGGTAAAGACAAAAAGAAAAATGTGTTGTCTATTTTTTCCATAAAAACAAACAATTCACCAAGATATTTACCACCAGTAATTGCATAGACTATCTTCTTTTTAGGGTGTTTATTTAATAAGTTTAGGAGCATAGAGACTTTATACTCCTTTCTATAGACTCATGCGTATCTGGTAAACATAGACCTATACTTTTAATTTTATCAGTATTTAAAACGCAATTAGATCTATTAGCAATAACATTTAAATCTTTAACTTCAATAAACTTCCAATTTGCATTTATCAAATTATACTTCTGCAAAATATTAACTATTTCTTTTGATTCAATAGGCTGTGGATTGACTACGTTGTATATACCAGGTCTAAAATCATTAACAAACTTTGAAATAAACACACAAAGATCATCTATACTTGTTACACTGTTAGGCATACTAATTAAATTATCATACTTTAAAATTTTTATAAGATAATTTTTATCTTCATGTACCCCGGTATATGGCATCCTTATTCTTAAAACGGCTGATAATTTAGTATTAATAATTGTTTCTAATGCATGTTTGCTCTTTGAATAAAAACTAGATTCAGGATTATATAATCCAAAATTTGGCGTATCTAGCTCTGTGAATTCTTTTTCGTATCCTGTATAAATACAGCCGCTTGAAATATGTATACACTTTTTTCCAAAGCAATAAGAAAGCCGATCGATCATTTCAGCAACTGTTACATTATACTTCCAGCATTCATCTTTATTAGACTCACAGCCGTCTACGTTAGGCTTCCCGGTATATCCACAACAATTAATAACATGAGTAAAATTATAATCTCTTAAAAGTGTACTGAAAGTATAATGCGAGGTATAATCTATTTCATTTTGTGCGATATGAAATATATCGGCGCCTTGCTCAGTTAAAAAAGCGCCTAATTTTTTGCCTACGAACCCTTTGCCAAGTAAAAGTACTTTTACCACAAAGTATTATAATTAGTAGCTAATTAATCTCCAGAGTCTTTAGTAGAATTAAATATAAATTTATTCAATAGCGCACCCAGAGAATCGGCTTCCTGCTGGTTGTGGGCAGAAATCATTGAAATGGGTTCACCGTTAAAGTTATATCCAATTAAAATAAAGCTATTAAGAAACTCTAAAATTTGAGCGTTTAAAGCGTCTAAGTCTTTTTTATTAGAATTTTTTTCACTAATTTGATCTTTAAGAAAAGACAAAAGAGCTCTGTGCGTTAGCTCTTTAACTTCCTTATTCTCATTAGGATTAAATGCTTTATTTTGACTATCACCTTTGGATGAATTTTTATTTTTCATCATAAGTATTTAGTCTTTTTGACAAATATCTATCACGACCTGGGTAATGTTTATTATTAGAAACCCCGTGTCTAACTAGATAGTCTATAATTACTTCGATTGAATCTGTTTTAATAGAAAAATTTCTTGGTATAAGTCTATCGCCGTCATTAAGCTCAAACAACACCTCATCAATATTATTCTTGTTTATGTAGCAGGTAATAAAAACAGAAGCCTCTGTAGGATTGACAATAACTACCCACTGTCTGGGATCATGCTTTGCAAACACGTTAAATAACTTAATTGCAATAAATCCGTTATCACGCAAACGCTTAACAAAATAACTTGGTGTTTTAATTTTATTTTTGCTCATATTAATTAGCTAGTGCGGATATTACAAATTTAAACTTAGAATTATCGAGATTAAGGTCAAATGTTATAACGCCCATCTTAGTGATTAAATTAGCTTGAAGCTCTTTAAATCTCATAGAAGAAATTATTCTAAATATCTCAAAATTCAAGGGTATAGCTATAGCAAACTGAGTACCGTCATAGTCGTTAGAAATATTAATACCGTATGAATCTATATTTGCTCTCGTCTTATCTGTTAGTTCTCCAAATATCTGCTTGTCTTTAACAGATATGTAAATCTTATTAGTTTCCGTGCTTACAGAACTGCCTTTAATAAGATTGATAACTGAGCTGTAAGGCAGTGTGAATTTACCATCGAACGCCAGTGAATTAAGCTTATCAATACTGAGTTTAGGTGACGGTATTATACCATCATCATACAAATGATATTTAAACCTTACATTATTAGAGTTATATCCAAGAAAATTAGAAGATATATCTAAAGAAAACGTAGTATCTTCAATACAAGAAATAATACGACATAACTTTTTAAGATCTGGAATGTTTAAGGTTTTAGTAGCATTAATACTGTCATCATCATATTCTGCATTAACTATAATTGTATTGTCGCTAGTAGAAATAAGTGATTTAATTTTACTAGGCGAGACTTTTAATACCGCACTATCTGTTATTTTACTTAAAGGTACTACAAAATTGTTAAGAAAATTATCTCTATCTTTTATATTTAAATTCACACATTTATAATAAGATAAAAAGTAAAATTATCAATCTTTTTTTAGAATGTTTATAATTTTATCTAGCTTAGAATTTACAGCATCTATCTTTTCTAAAAACGAATTTGCAAATCCAGAATTACTAAAATTAAATTCAAGCTGATTAGGATCTACTTGTACTACCTGTTGCTGAACAACTTGAGGCTGTTGAACAGGAACTTGCTGTACTTGCTGTTGTGTATTAATACCAGCATTAACAGAAGTAGCGTAAGGTTGCTGATACTTAGCAGAAACTGTTTGCAATACTTTTACGGGGTCTATATTTAGATTCTTAAGTGTAGAGCTTTCACTAATAATATTCTTATTAAGCTCTTTCATCTCCCCGGTGAGATGCTGGCCCATAAACTGAATAGTTGCCAACTTAATCTCTTCCGGAGAAAGCTCTCTAAATAAGTCGTCCATTATAGATCTTTAAGCAATTCGTTAATACTTTCGTCATCAGAGCTGGTCTCTTTTGCTTCTGACTTCTTATTTACTGTAACGCTTACTGAGGGCTTAGGAGCCTTAGTAGGCTCCGGAGCAGTAACAACTTCTTCTTCTACATCCTTTGTACCGTAATAATGCGTATCAAGTAGACCTTTTAGTTCTTCATACCCCTTTACACTAACATAAGACTCTAAATCAAACGCACTGTTATAGATCTTCTTATAAGAATCCTCATCAAGCCCTTCAATCTCCTTAGGAGTGGAGAACTTAGAAGAAACATAAGTAGGATAATCGCCCTGCTTCTCAACTTTAATTCTCAAATTACATCCCTTTGGGGAAAGATCGAATATACGAGGGCCAAGATCTTCTGCCTCTTCACCTTCGATAGCGCCCATAATAATCTTATGAAGCTGACGACCAAAACGAAGTAACTTCACCTTACCGTTATTGTCCGCATTAACAGGATCATTAATAACATATACACTAACGAGCCAATTTTCACGACGCTTAATAGCAAGAGCCTTTTCCTTCTCCTTTTCTGTGCCAGTGCGAAGAATCTTATATCTCTCTTCTGCAATAGGATCACGTTGATTCCAAGTTGTCGGGCTTACTGCGGTAATTAATTCACCAGTTGCAAAACTATTCCAGCCGTAAGAATAATAATGAAAAAATGTCTTACTAGGATCCTTTACATTAGGAAGTAATCGAACAGTGTATGTATTGCCTACTTCACAGCGTAGGTAATCCTTAATCTTTGAAGCTGTGGATTCGTTATTTTTGGTCAAAGCGCCTTTAATACTCTCAAACATCGATGTGGTAAATGTACTCATAAAATAATAATAAATGATATTAGGTTTAAATCAAGCATTTTCTGTAATTTTTTTTAAGCCTAGCTCAACTAATTTGCTAGCTTTCTTAGAATTATATAATCTAGTCCTAAAGACTTGGACATTATTATAGATGTCTTCACCGATAATAAATTTTACTATTTCGGCATTACATCCTTTTAATGTTTTTTCAAAGCTATTAAATCCTAGCAACGTATATACATTAACGTTATGCTCTTTAAGATGTATGATAAAACTATGCTCATTGTTAGTTTTGTGAGATATATAATTTCTAACGTCTAAGTTGTTTTTTCTACAAAAACTATTTATAAAGACTAGCGACTCTTTAATACTCTTAAGTTGTTCATCGCTATCCGGATCCATGTTAATTTGTTTTTTGTTAAACAAAGTATATGATTTTATAGCTTTTAAAGAATAATAATAATCAATTGAAAAATATTTTTCGTCGGGGTATAAAGTGTACGGGGCTTTAAAAAAGTCTTCAACCTTAATGTGTGGGTATTTCTTAAAAAAACTTGAAAGCTTTTTTAATGCAATAAAAAGCTTATCATCTATTTTTTCGAAATTTTTACGAAGCTTATACGGTAAGTCACTATTTGATCTGGTAACTTTTAAATATGAATTATAAATGTGCTTTTCAAACTCGGTAATCAATTGTAATACTTCCACTTAAATCTAGCTACTTGCTTCTTTAGTTTACGCAACACGCTGGGCTTATAAAAACATCTCTTAAATCTCAAATCCTCTAATACTCCTGATTTCAAAAACTCTCTTGAAAATCTTTTATACGCTTTATCGAAATAAACTTTGTCTGTACATTTCTTTCTATCTAGTGTTACTGACGCGTTAACTATTTTGCTCATAAAAAAAGAGCCTTTTTATTGGAATTTAAAAACTTCATAATATATTTACTTTTATACAAACTTGAATCAAATTGCAAGAAAAATTTAATAGCCGAAAAATCATTTTTCATATCACAATATATTTTAAAAATATCTCTAAATTCTTTATGTTTAAGAAGAGTAATAAAAACATTTGCTAAATTTAGTTTTTTAGTATTCATAAGAGTTATGAACGAACAGAATGATAAAAACAAATGAGTTTGTTCGTAATCAGTGATTTGTTCAGAAGGATCGTAACCTTTCACATTCAACAACTAATTATCTAACAAAATCAATAAATCAATTGTCAATAGCTAATTTGGTCAACGTACTAATAGATGATGTGCTTGCCTCCGTGTCGTTTATATGTTCGTCTTCAGTAATAGTCAATGTAGAGTAATCAATTCTCATTGCGCAATGACCGTAATTTGGTCCAAATCTGTTCTTCATTAATCCCATCTTTATAACGCCAAGCTCTTTATCCGTGTCTTCCTGCCAAATACTCATAATTACATCTCCTGTCATAGCAAGGCCTATACTTTCTGAAATGGTCTTTAGCCCCGGATCAGTTATTTCATACCCTTCTCTATTTAACTGAGTTGCAGTTATAACTGGGCAATTAAAGCTATAGGATAGAGCTCTAAGTTGTTCGGTGCAAATTTTTACTCTTTCATAGCTAGAATCACCCATAGTTGAGTGTAACAAGTTAACATAATCAAGTACAATTGCGTCTATTTTAATACCTTTTTGTGCAAGCTTTTTAATAAAGGCTTTTAGATTGTTAGGGGTAATAGTAGCTGGTGGAAATTCTTTAATAATAATTTTTGCATTAGGATTCTCAATGCAATATTCACCAATCTGCGACTTTAGAGATTCAGATTCTAATTTAAGCTGACTTAACGGTATCTTAGATACACTAGATACTAATCTTTTAGCATAAATTATTTCAGGCATTTCTAAAGATACAAGTAAGACTGTTCTCCCTTGTTCAGCTATATTAATAGCTACATTACCTAAGAAAATACTCTTACCAATATTAGTTTCACCTGCAAACAAATATAATGCTCTACCATCCTCTAAAAACCCACCACCTATTTTATCATCTAACCATTTCCACTTAGAAGGAATATATTTTTCGTTTGAATTTAAATCTTGAATAACTCGATCAAGATCAGCATACAAATCTAATCCTATTTCGGTGGTTAAAGATATATTACATGCTTTTTCAAACTTTGATAAAATCTTAGATGTGTCTACTGTATTTTTATTAATATCATCTACAACGTCCATCATCGTATGGTACACAGATTTTTCCTTAATAAATGTTTCTGTATTTGCAGATAGCTCATCATTATTAAAATTCTTATCAAGATTATTAAACTGTGTTACCACTGCTTTAAATGAATTTTTAAGATCATCATTAACAAGGTATGATTTTATTTCAGTAAGTGTTGGACAAGCGTTTCTCTTCTCGTAAAAGTCTCTAATAATTGTAAAGATTGCTTTAATATCTTTATTTTTAAAAAAAATCGGCTTTATATGATCAACAATAGATGCCAGATAAGTTTCATCAGTTAACGACTTATAAGCAATAACAGTTTCAAAAAAGTCTAAATCTAGCTTAACCATTATTTAATAATATATTAAGTTTACACAGAATCAATGTCACTATATTCCTCTAGGAATTTTTCTTGACTATTAACAAAATTTGAATCATCAAAGCTCAGCAACCCCGGAGAAGAATGAACGACCCATATAGGGACAACCCCTATTTTAAGCTTTTTATTGTTAGCATCAATACAGCTAGCTATGTCATAATGATGAAATCTATAATTTTCATTAAACTTCCAATCTTTATTTAAATAACATTCTGTTTTAACGCTGATAAATAGGCCATCTATAATTGCTACACGAGATGGTGTTGGGCCAAAATTTGTCATGCCTATCTGATCTTTATTAACTTTATGTGCTACCGCTCCTCTTAGATTACCACCATGAAACCCTCCACACATTAAATGCCAAAGAGCGGGTTGCTTGATAACAGGATTAAGGCCACCTGCTATACCTACTATATCAAACGTTTGATGCGCATTTTCAAGCTTGCTTACAACACCTAAATCATCAACATAAACATCATCATGAAGAAAAACAATATTATCAAATTCTTCTGCATGAAGCTTGAGAGTATTATTATATTTCTCGCTTAATCCAATTTTATTATTTGTATCGTAAAAAATATCGAACTTCCAAGGTGTCGTACTTTTTATTCTTGAAAGTGACTTAAACGCGTACGTTTCTTCTGCTTCTTTACATTTAGTGCAAAAATAAAAAGCTGTTTTCACGGGGTAAAAAACGGTGAGTTGGTTTGAAATACGCCTACCGAAGTAATACCTTCTTTAGTTAGAAGATACAAAACACCTTCCTCAAGAGCTACAAATTCCTGCTCTTTTAAAGAAGAAAAATCGTTTGACAAAAAATTTGCAAATACAGTACTCCCGGATCTAGCAAGAAATATATTTGCAGATTTTTGATTATAAATCCATAAACCGAACGTACCTTTTAGCTTTGACAACGCTTTACAAATTCCTGCAACCTCATCATCTAAATCTTTAACATGCTGGTTAATAAATGGAGCTATAACCGAAGAATCCACCACATTATAAGCTTTCTTATCTTTAATTTGTTTCTTAAGTTCTTTATCGTTTGTTAAAACACCGTTATGTGCGATTATCCAATCTTTGTATTGAAATGGATGTGATGTGTTAGGTGAAAATGCTCTTTTCTCAGAAGTAGGTGCTTGTGTATGGCCTAAAAAAGTATCAAAATCTGTTATACTCTTCTTTTTTTTGCCATACTCTATTACTAATTTATTAGATAAATTAGCGGTACCTGGTGTCTTTAAAATAGCATGAAGTTTCGATCCAATTAATAAACCTCCATAAGAAAACGTACCACGTTTCTTATTGCTCTTATAAAGCTTTACATAAGTTGTAAAGTCTTTAGAACCAAATATACCGCAAATAGCTATAACCTCCTGATTTATTATAATATAAAGAATAAATAATTCAAGATGAACAAAGATACAAAGCTCATTTTCGAAGCGTATTTAACTAACAAACCTAAGGTTTTAAAAGAAGCACCTATATATGCTGACGAACTAGGGTATACCGGCGATATTGAAAAGGCACCTGGCAAAGGCTATGGAATAGGTAAAACAGCTGCAAAAGAAGGTAAAACAAAAGCAGAAATTGCAAACCGTTTACTTCAAGCAATACAGACAAAGCTCTTTAAACCTGCAGTTCATACTATAGATGGTAAAGAATATAAACTTTATTATCCGGGATCAAAAATGAAATTTAGAACAGATCTAGAAAATTTAATTAAAAACGAACTCAAGCTCGGTGGTACTGAAGCAAGATACACTGCTAGAATAGTTGACAATTTGTTAAACGTTTTAAGAGTAGATGTAGAAGGTGGTGCAGCGGCTAGCCCTGCGCAAGTCAAGCAAGCTGTTACCTCTGGAGTAGAGGGTAAGAAAGTAGTTGCTCCCGGCACACCTGGTACTTCACCTGCAACACCAGCTCCTACAACAAATACTTTTATAAAAAACGATGTTAGGTTCATTAAAGAATGGATGCCAATCTTTAATGAATTGCCTGATGAAATAACTGTATCTGGTGGTGGCGATATTTATACTTCACCTGAGCTTAAAAAAGAAGTAGAAGAGGCTATTATTCGCGCTTATGATGAAAAGATGGCTAAAGACAGCGAAATGGTACAGGACTTTATTGATTCATTAAAATTTAAAAATAGTTTTTCACCTTCATCTGAGAAAAAAGAAGGCGAGGGTACCGGTGAAGTGGAAACTGTAGAAGAATATCCTGAAGAAGACGAACCTACTTCAATTGCAAGAGAGCTAGGCTATAAAGGCGGAAGAAGCTTCGACGAATTTGACAAATATAGTACTAATTAAATCTAATAAGCTAGATTTACTTAATCATCTTACACTTATATTTTTCCCAAGGTATTGAGATTTTATAAGGTAACGGGTCTATATAACCGGAATCTATAAAACCTTTTATTCTCAAAGAGCACGCTGTACACTCTCCACAAGCAATTTGCTCGCCTTCATAACATGTCCATGTTTCTGCAAAATTAACACCTAATTTTACGCCTAATTTTACTATATCAGCCTTAGATTTTTCAATAAGCGGTGCTTGTACTGTAATTCTGTTTCTACGATTAAGAGCTGTGAGTTTATTTATTTGAGTTAAAAATTCCTTACTCCCATCCCAATATCCTGCAACACTATCAGCTTGTGCTGCACCGTGAAAAATAGTGGAAGCTCCTACATTTTCAGCTATAGCCAGGCTAATACCAAGCATCATTGTATTTCTAAATGGAACGTAATTTACTGTCTGTGGATCTCCCATTACATCTTTTGCTTTAGCAACAGGAATTTTAGTATTGAGAAGGGAAGAAATAGAGCAAATATCCTTAAAAAACGGTAATGTAATTATTTTATGTATAACGTTCTTTTCACCAATTTTATTTGCAACAGCAGCTAACTGGCGTGTTGCATACACTAATTCCCTGCTATGCTTTTGTCCATAACTAAAGCTAACAGCTATAACTTTGTCGTATCTATCTGCAGCAAGATGTAACAATACTGAGCTATCCATCCCCCCGCTAATAGGAACAACTACTTTACTCGACTGGCTCTTCTTGTTCTTGGTCGTTGGCATTGTATTTATATTCTTCCGTTAATCTCTTATCAAGCTCAGGTATAATAAACTCTTCATAAAAAGCGGGATCCTTAGCAAAAGTCTTAGCATATCCTAGTTTATCACCTTTTTTGTATTTACCGCTTGTTACACCAACAGTATATGTTGCACCATTTTGTTCAACGATGCCTCTCACTGCCGCCATACCAAGAAGACCGCTATACTTGTTTAGACCGGTCTTAAAAGAAAGATACATTTCTGTCTCTAAAAACGGTGGTAGAAAGCGATTCTTAACAGTTAGAGCGCGAAGTGTTGTACCGCTGTACTTATTGGCTTCTGCAAGCTTTTTATCCTCAGCATCCATAGAATCGCCTTCCCCTTCCTTTTCATGGCGCTTGGCAAGCTGCACAAGAATACTAGCCATATATACCGGGCCAGAACCACCAGCTTGATTCTTTACTAAGCTCGGAAACATTGAAGCCGGGTCATCATAAGTATGATTAGTAAATAAAATCGTCACACCAGCCTTAGCAGCTTTAAAAGTTAGGGTACGGAACATACTCTTTAATGATTTTGCTCTAAGACCCATGTCTGCTGCAGATTTATCCTTGGCAACGTCGTCGAGCTCTTTCTGAGAGGCTAAGTTACCAAGACTGTCAATACTAATAATAAACTTACCCCGAGCATCATTTTCAATAATACTATCAAGTAAAGCGCTAACTTGATTACGACACTGATCAATAGTATCTACCGGTACATATTTTACATTTTCAGGATCTAAACCAACACCTTTTGTGCTGTTCTCATCAATGGCAATCTCGGTATCAAATATAACTGGAGTAAGACCCTTCTTCTGAGCAGTAGCAAGAATCTTATTTACAATAAAAGTCTTACCTGTTTGACTAGGACCGGAGAACCCTGTTATTCTCCCCTTAGGAACACCACCAGCCCTACAACTCCCGCCAAGTATAGCGTTAAGAGCGTAGCATCCAGTATCAAACCACTCATCAACTTTACTAAGTGCATTTTCGTTTAAAAATGAAGCTTCTGTATTTAATTTGTCTAGTGATGCAAATATCTTATTAAGGTCTTTACTCATAGATACAGTATAAAAGCTGTCTCGAGAAAAACAAGTATAAAATTATTCGTCGAACAATTTAATTACCGGCGCAGATTCTTTTGCAGGGGTTGCAACAGGAGCGGAAAAAAGCTTGTTATATTGTTCAACTAGCCTCGGATCATTGTCAATTTCAACACCAAGAACTATTGTATTGAGGTTAAACTTCCAAACGGTACCGTTAGACTTTGACTTTTCACCAACAAACTCCCTAAAGAAAAGTGGAATTGTCTGAACGTTTAACTGCCCGTTCTGCGTAGGTTGCACGTGAATAATGGCAGGATTTTTTACAGTAAGGTGTGTCTTATCCTGGTCAACTAGAGTCGCCAGCATGGTTCTGCCAATATGATCTATAAATGTTACAATATTCTCTTTGCTCATGTAGTTATATTATGATATAATCAATTAAAATCAACTCTCTTTTAACAAATCAAATAAATCAGTTTGTACTTGTGTACCTGGCGACTGAAGCTTCCAGTTTACGGCTTCATAAAAGCGTTCAATGACTGAAAAAATAATCTTTTCAAACATCATTTCATGGTTTGGTTCAAATGTATCGCTGAACTCTTTTGGAAATGTATACTTGTAGCCGATAGTGTTAATGCCAAATTTATTGGGTTGCTTTGCATAAAAATATCTTACCTTATCTCCGGAAGAAATCTTTTCATACTTCTTTCCGGTATTAAACCTATCTAAAAGTATATTATAAAAATAAGCAGCTTTTACATGTATAGGCATATGTTTAGCTGTCTTAAACCCATCACACATTGCGGAGTATTTTTCATAGCCTTTAATACCCATTACAAAAGAAATATCTTCGATTTTAAGATTTTTAAATATTTCATACGTTTCGTTAAAAATTTTATTAGTCTGACCTAGGTCTTTTGTGAGTAGCATTGTCTCAATAATTTTCTTCACGTATGGTTTAATAGGCGCAGGCATTGTTGTTCTTACAACTTCGACTCCCGTATACTTAAACTTACTACAGGGTATGCCTTCTTCATCAAGTACGCGTAAAACATATCTCTTTTTTTGTAAAAAGATTCCCGTATCAGCTATAGCTTCTCTCTTAAAGTTTAACCTACAGTCAATAGAACCCAATGCAGTTTGACCCCAAACCTTAATATTTTTATTCAAATAATCTTCAATATCTTGAACTTCTTTATAGTATTCAGGTGTTACTTTACCCTTACTATCTAGCATTCTAAGACCTGTTTTTTCAACTATACTTTTTATAGAAATGTACGAGCTATCTGTATCATTATAGATAATTGGAGTATTCTTTAATATATCTTCGTCTGTCATCCCTGTCTTACTCTTTACATATTCCTCAAGTAATCTGTTAGATTCTTTAATAACTGCTTGACCTGTTAATGTGATGCTTTCGGCTAGCTGATCGTCACCAAGAGGGCTATGTTTATTACCAAAGTAGCCATAGATAGTGTTAATTAAGATCTTAATTGTATGCTGAGTAATATTTAGATTATCAATTTGACGTTTAAGTTGCTTGTATTCATCAGATCCCTTCTCAAGAGTAATAATCTTTTTCTTTAACAGCTTAAGCTGTCTCTTAATCTCTACCCTCTTCTTATAATAATGGTCTACTGTCTCAGGTATAATACCTTTTTCTTTCTGAGTAAACAATACTTTAGCTTTAGAAATAGCTATCTTTTCTTTCTTAATAAAGTCGATAAAATGCTGAGGGGTAAGCTTAAATTCCTGCCCGTTAACATGTTGTATAGTTATCTCCTTATCTGTTTTCTCTGTTATGACTCCAACTTTTGTTTCGGGGGAGAGGTTCAAAGTAATCATTACGTTTGGATACAGACTATTCGCATCAAAAGAAACAATATTTTCTTGAAATCCTTTTAAAGGCTCGCCTACATAAGCACCTGCGTTCTGCTCATCACTATGTACTTCTTTGTTAAATGTTGGTATTCGCTGGTCGCGTGTTCTCGCTCTAATAGCACATAAACCGGTTATAACTGATAATGAGCCAAGAGCGCCTTCAAATGTTGTGAGCCCAGCATAAGCTATCATCCTCAATAGCTCTAAGTATTGAAGTTTTTCTTCAAGTCTAACTAGAAGATTTACGTCTTGAATGTTATATTCAACAAATAATTCCCAATTATCATCTGCAAGGCTAGTTAAATTAGTATCACCATAATCAATTTTATTTTCACCTAGCTCTATTTCACCAATTGCATCTAGCTTATAAGACTCCCGTAGTGTAGGGCAAAATCTTTTGTAGATATCTAGATAATCCACACAAGATACACCTTCTATATGCCAATGTACTTGCTCTCTACCAAACTTACCTTTAAACATGATAGGTCGTATATAACCTACGGGGGATAACTTTTTTGTTTCATCTTCACCTAGTATTCTTGTAATACGGTTAATAATATACGGCACGTCGAAGAATTCGCTATTCCACCCAGATAAAATATCAGGATAATCAGATGTAAAAAAGCTAAGAAACTTTGTAAGTAAATCCTTTTCAGTCTTGCAGTATATGTAGAGGCCATTATCTAAAGCTTTATGATAAGCTTTAAGCCCCCAGGTTATAAATTTCTTTTTAACAGTATCGTATACTGTAATAATATTAATCGGGTGAGTTGGGTCTTCGGGTTTAGGAAACTCATCAGGGCTGTAGGTCTCAATATCAATAAAAAGCACTCTTATAGGGTGTTGAGTAAAATTATCCTTTTCGTTATGCTCCCAAAAATTATCAATTAAAAATTGCTGTTGAATATTTAAATTTTCAAATACACGAACTATTTTATTATCCTTTAAATATCTTGCTCGTTCGGCTTGATTCTTAAATCGCTTCTTCTTTAACTTGGTGTTAAAAATGCTTGTACAATCCGGATGATTATTAGTCTCAAGATAAATGTAAGGCTCGTAAGTAGTATCTAAGGCTACGCGTTTACCGTCCTGATCCCAGGTAAACAAACGCATAAGCTGCTCTCTAGGCAAGTATGCAACATTTCTGTACACAAATATATTATAACTACTTTAAATAAAAGTACAATTATAAATGCAGTACTATTTTAAAAAGTACAATAGCTGAACAAATAGCTGCGACTAAGCTTGTAAATGTTCTTAGTAATTCAAGTTTATGATTATGCCTATCAACCCAAATCTCAACTAAGTCTCTTAGCCGGCCTTCTTCTTCTAGCTGTCTAATTTCTTTTTTAGTTAACTTTCTCATAGGTTGTTAATTTTATTTAACAATTTTCTATTAGGATGTCCATAAGGCAAGGTGTAAAGTTCAACATATTTGTTTATGTTGTCTTCATTTTCAAGCCATCTATCTTCAGCAACTTTTCTATATTTCGCACACATATTCATATATTTGCCCTTTTTAGCCAACGTCTCCTCTATACACCCGATCATTTCATCACCTGTATTAAATTTAATAGGTGCATTGCTATAAGTAACTAAATCTTGACAAGCAACGGGTAAGCCGTAGCAGCAAGCTTCAATATACTTTAAATCGCTTTTAGCTTTATTAAATGTGTTGTTTTGAAGGGGAGCGACCATCATATTAACTTTGAGATTAAAGATCTTTTCTGGGTATGAATAAAGTTGCTGCCAAGTATGAAATTCGAGATCACCATTCTGCACATAAGGTTTTAAAGGTAGAGGAAACGCACCTAAGAATACCCACTGATACTTCTTTCTAGTTTTTATAATAGCGTCAATAACATGATAAAAATCATCATTCTGATTTACTCTATTATCAACATCAAAGTGAGCACCTGATCCTGCATATAATATTCTAGGCCTGCTTGAATATTCATCAAAATTAGATGAAATGCGCTTTTCATCGTAATAATTACCCATCCAAAACTTGGGAGGATAATTGGGTATAACCGTTATATTCTTGTTAGCGGTCTTACCGAGGTAATACTCCTTCATAAAATCACATGTAACTGTAATTTCATCGCACAGCTCCATGATCTCTTGTGCGGTTTTTCTAATACTAGGATCAGTAAATGCAGGTTTAAATTTATTATACTCAGGAATATCTTCACTAAAAACTAAATCATCAATTTCATATACCATTCTAAATCCAACTTTTTGACTTAGTTCTTTTAAAAACTTTACAAATTTAAGCTGGCTAACAGTAGCTTGTCTTTGTATTCTAACGCATTCAGTACCACGGTAATAATTAGGATCAAAACACATTACTGTACTACCGTGTACAACTAATTTTTGATGCGCATTTAAAACGTGTTCAGGCCATATCATTCTCCAAAACCCGCACCCGCTATAATCTGCATAATAGTTTTGCACTCTTTTTAAATCGAGCTCGGGTGGACGCGGGAGAGCGTCTTGAGAGGTGGGTTGCGCTGTACGACCGAAAGGAGAAGCAATAGGATTAGCAAAAGGCGAAACAAAAGGAGACGCAAAGGGTAGCATAACTAATATTAACTGCTATATTCTTTATAATCAACTCTCTTAGTAATACCGTTAGATTTTTCTAAGAAGATGATATCTCCAGTAGCAGCTTTAATGCTTTCCTTTCTATGGCTAATAACCATTATGCATTCGTTATATTTTTCAACACGCTCCTTTAATATATTAATAACAAGCTCTACACCTCTTTCGTCTAAGCTTGAATCAAACAACTCATCATAGATACTAAAGTTAAACGTTACATCACCCTGTAATCTTCTAATATCCATAAATGTAAACAAGCATGCTAAATCTATATTTTTTCTCTCTGCGCCGCTAAAGTTAAAGTATGAGCAAGGCTTACCTCTACTGTCTATAATCTCTTCTTCGAAATATTCATTAAACGTGCATATGCAATTGGCATCCATCTTCTTTAAATAATATGCTAGCTTACTGTTAAACAACTGAAGCATTTTTTTAACAATATATGATTTTACACCTTCTTCTGAAACCACAAACTTAGCTATATCGAGCATATTAAGCTTATCTTTAATGACCTCTATTTGCGTTTTTACAGACTCCAGTCTATTCTTTTGTTCGGTTATAACATTATCAAATGTTTGATGATCAGATTCTAGCTCTTTTAAATCTTGCTCTAGTTCTTTTTGCCAGGAATTAAGCTGATCTAATCTTGAAGTTAAATTGTCCTTTTCTTTTACTTTATGCTGATATGACGAAAGATTATCTCTAAGCTTTTGAATCTTATCATCTATTTTACTTTGTAAAATAACAAATTGTTTTTCTTCTTCTTTAAGCTTAATAATTTTTTCTTCACACGTTTCTATCTCAAGATTAATTTTTTTCTTCTCGCTTTTAATATGATTTCTATCTACGTCTTGTATAGTTCTTAAGCATGTTGGACATACGTCTTTATCTGTTCCAACTGACGTCATCTTCTTATTTGCTTGAGAAATAAGCGTTGTATTTTCAGAGATAGAATGACGTATCTCTTGCAGCTTTTTATCAGTTTTTAAACTATTAGATTCTTGTTCAGCTATATTTTTCTTTATTTCTTGCACGTCGGGTAAAGTAAATTTTTCTAACTTCTTATTAATTTCAGTAATTTCTTTCGAATTACTTTCCTGCCTACCAATATATTTGTCTTTCTTTCTTTGACGCTCCTGTGCTTGTAGCTCTTGTTGCTTTTGAAGAGATAGAATATTTTTTGATATCTCATCATGCTTAGTTGCTTCTAAATCAAACGTCTTTTTATTATCATTAACATCAGCTTTTAGAATGTCTAGCATCTCACCAAATATGCCTAGATTAAAAATATCTTCAATAAACTTTCTTTTCTCTAGCTTCTTCTTAGCCATGAAAGGTACAACATTATTAATCGTCATAATAACACAGTTCTGAAATACTTCTGTATTACTATTAAACTTTGTAGCTATAAACAAATTAGTATTCGAAATGCTATCTCTCGTCTTATCTTCACCGTTTACATATACATAGCACTTTGAAGGCTCTAGTGTTCGTATGATTTGTATCTCTTCTTTACTATCAAGATTAGAGACAGTTGCATCTAAAATAATCTCGCAATTTTTACGATTAATGTTATTAATAATATTTTCTTTTTTAAGATCTCGTAATGTTTCGCCAAATACTGCAAAATATATAGCATCTGCAACAGTAGACTTCCCTACACCGTTTCTTCTATCTTCCTTATCTTTATTAATACCGGTAATGATGTGAATTCCTTTCTTAAAATCGACCACGACCGGTTGATTGCCTACAGAAAGAAAGTTCTTAATACTAATCTTATTAAAACTAATATACTTCATCTTTGTGTGGCTTTCTTATAGAGCTCTAAGCAATAACGAGACACATCATTCTTTTTATCTATATCTAATAATGTAATAAATTCTTCTATTGCTTTACTCATGTCTACCCCAGATAAATCGTAGGATTGCTCTTCATTAACTGTAATAGAACTATCATATAAAGAGTAATCTACAGATAGGTTAAATGGTTTATATGTAGAGATTTTTTGTATTAGTAATTCAATATTATCACTAGAGATTTTTTTATCTACCTGAAGTTTAACAATATTATTACCAACAAACTCTTTTACTTCTGTTGCGCTTAAAGATTTAAAATTTAATAATTCAGTAATAGTCAATTTTCTATGTTTTGGAGAATGCGAATTCTCATAAAAATTATAACTTAAATCATTAAAGTCTAAAATATAATAACCCTTAGAAGAACCAGTATCGCCGAAATCCATTTCAAAGGGGTTGCCTACATATATAATAGTTTTATCACCGTACTTTCTTTCATCCCTAAGATGAAAATGCCCAGTCATAATTAAATTTGCTTTTGTTAGAAGCTCAGATGTTTTAATACCGTGATCACAGTGTTTATGGCTATTCATTTTGAAGCTCTCAATCTCTAAGTGACCAAACAATACATCTGAAGTCTTTATATTTTTTAGACCGACTCCCCAAGGTAGAAATGTAGCTGTCTTGCCAATAATTGTATAGGTTGTAGGTTCGCTAACTACAAGAATATTCTTCCAACCGTCTAAAATAGAAAGTGAATTAACGTCTGATCTGTCTTTATAAAAAGAGTCATGATTACCAACTAAAATAACAATATTAAACTCATTCCAAATCTTAAGAATCTGATTAACAACGTGAATCGTATTTACTGCAATTTCGTCCCTGTAATGATATAGATCACCCAATATAAAAATATCTTTTATCTTTTTCTTGTTAAGTTCTTCTTTAAGCCAGATAGCCCACTTAAGAGCAGTTTCATGCCAAAAAATACTGTTTTGATGTACGCCTATATGTAGATCAGCAATACAACAAACTTTATCTGATTTAAGTGTAAGTTCCTTCACCCAGTCGAGTTATAGTTATCATCTGTTGGTTCAACATAGATATGTGCATTACCTGCAACATCAGGATCGAGCATTAAATCGGTATAAACCTTTTCTCTATACTCATTAAGTACGGCGTGATGTTTATTTTCTTTCTTAATTCTATTAATAAACGCATGAAAGGCAATGGTTGTAAAATACGAGAATGGGCTAAACCCTGTATCAAGTTTAAACTTCTTATTTCTTAATGCGGAAAACATCTTAACAATAGCATCACCTATCATGTCATCTTTATAAGAGTAGTTAATAAAATTAGGTGCATAAGAAAGACCGTGAGCAATTTTAGTAATACTCTCTCCTAACTTTTGCGTAACATTGCCAGATTTATAGTAACGTCTAATTTCTTCTTCAAATTCTTTACCGTTAACATAATGAACCTTGTCTTTACCCTTCTTAACTGGTTCAGCAACTGCTGGTAAAGTACCTGTCTTAAGCAACTTTTTAAGCTCTGGATCATTCTCAACAGATTCATCTATATCTGTATCGATATCTTCTTTTAAAGCTTTCTCAGGCTTCTTAGAAGCTTTTTTAAGCTTCTTGGATTTCTTTAATGGTGTGTTTGATTTGTTCTTTTTCATATAAAAGAATTCTTTTATCCATATGCAGTGAGCTATATTTCAAGTCATCTGCAATATCGAATATTATAAGCTTATCCTTATCCTTATGCAAGCGAAGGCCTCTACCTATTGATTGTACAATTTTAATTTTAGCTTTGCCGCCGCATGCAAAAATAATATAATGAAGGTTTTTAATATTAATACCGGTAGAAAATATTTTAGAAATAGCTACCACTACTACATCATTATACTCTTCCATTAGTCGTCGTATTTTTTCCCTTTCAGTTACCTCTACTTCACCGCGAATAAAATAACACTGTTTCTCCGGGCAAACAGTTTTTATTGTTTTATATAATGCTTCACCATGCTCAATGTAGTCAACGAGAATAAGAGAATTGTTGTTTAATTTACAAGCTACTTTACCGATAACATTATTTCTAAACGTGTTGCGCATTAAAAAGCGCTGTTCTTCTCTATACAAATTAGAAGAAGATATTACTACATCTTTAAAAGGATCTTCTTTATAAATAATTTTTAAAATTTGTACTAGGACATTGCTAACAAAATTTTCTAATCTCAATTCATAGCTATTTTTTTCATAAATGATCGGTCCAATCTTTCCTATAATATTCCATTGATCGAGTAAATTCTCGGGCATAGTGCCAGTAAACCCAAATCTTACTGGTGTTTTAATTCTTTTAATAATTTTATTAACTTCATTTCCTCTTCTAATTTTATGAACTTCGTCAACAATTAATACATCAATATTTTCTAACCATGTCAAATCTGTATTTTTACTCTGAAGTATTCCTAAGTTTGCTATTGTAACATTCTTAATATTTTCATCTAAGGGACAATTACCTGTCCATTTACCAACGCTAAAAGATACATTGTAGTTTTTAAAATCGCTTGATGTTTGTTCAACAAGCCCTAAATCTGGAACAATATATAAGCATTTAAATTCAGAGCCGTATAAAAGAAATAACTTTGTAAGTAAAGATGCTGCTGTAAGGGTTTTACCTCCGGCAGTTGCTAGTACTATTGTCCCTCTACCTATAGCTAGAGCTTTCTTAACAATCTCTTCTTGGTAGTCCCTAAGAGGTAAAGAAAGCGGTACTATATCTGTATTAAATTGTGTATTTGTTTTCCATGATTGAGAAGGGCTAATGACATTAAAAAGAGATTCGTCTGTATTAACATTACCTACATATTGTTGACTGGTAAGATATTTTCTTATTTCATAATAAAGCCCAGGCTCAAATTTGCCTGCAGGTGTAATAGCGTAAGTGCGTTGCGGAAGAAATCTGCCATACTTTTTTCTCATAAAAAAAGCGGCCTCGTTTTTTACTGAAAAGTTTTCTCTTATGTCTTCAACCATTTCGCCGGTAATGACACCCATTCCCTTTTTAGCATCTAAGGAAAAATTAATCATGTCGTTTCTAGTTTGATAATATCAATTATATTCTTTAAATCGTAAGATGTAGAGCTTAAGGTCTTTTCTGACTTTTCTAATAATTCTACAACCAACTCTAGTTGTTTAATATTATTATCCATATCAACTAATTCGCTATGCTTTTCAACTGTACGCTCAGCGACTGGTAAATTAAGTTTTACAGGGCTTTGTTCTTGAAGCTTCTCTACTAAAGTTCTTTTAAGTAAATCACGCTTTTTACGTAAATCGTTAAGCTCTAACTTGTGACGTATACATCTGCCCGCCCACTTATGCTTTACACCAGGTAATCTAAGTTGATAGTCTTTTAGCTCTAACTCACTTATTTTTAAGTCGTTTTCTAGCTCTTTTATGTAATCTTCTAGTAGCATTAACTTAAATAATAGTATATAGTTATATGAAATCAATAGGTCTATTCGAGTCTAGATTTTTAAGCCTTTTAGAACAAAATGTAGCTGGAGGTGGGGGTAGCGTTTTTGGTGTAGGGCCTGGTGGCGCTCCTGGGCAATACGGTAATCAATTCCCTTCTCAAAACGATACAGCCTATGCTCCAGGTGATGCTCGTATCCCAAAATTTTTAGGCTCAAAAAAGAAAAGAGGCAAAAAAGGTCCTTTTATACAGCGTAGGCCGCTTCCTGGATTAGAGCTAAAAAATAATTAAGTAACTACGTGGAACTAGGACACTGGATTTTAAGTGAAGGAATAACTATAGACGAAAATACCTTTGGGTTTATATATGAAATAACAAATACGGTTACAAATAAAAAGTATATTGGTAAAAAACAATGTAAATCAAAATTAAAAAGAAAACCATTAAAGGGTAAAAAAAATAAAAGAATTGAAATAAAAGAATCGGATTGGAGAGAATATACAAGTTCTTCGACAGAGTTAAATGAAGACATTGTTAAGTATGGCAAATCTAAATTTATTTTTAAAATACTTAAAACTTGCGGATCTAAGTGGGAATTAGCTTATAAAGAAATTTCAGAACAAATATCAAAACAAGTTCTACTTAGAGATGATTACTATAATGGAATTATAAACGTAAGAATTGGACGTCCTCCAAAAAATTATCTTGAAAAGATTTTAGGTTGAGCCATAATCCAATAATGGTTAGTCATCTAGAATTTAAGCAATATAATTTTAGAATTATAAATTTTAATTTTTTATTTAAGGATATTGAGACAAGTATAATAAATGACCTTCATAATTACGGTCTTTTAAAGGACAGAATTTCTTCTAATGCAAAGAAATTTTTTTATCATCATATTATTTTAGGTATTTGCGATTCTCTTTTAAAAAATAAAGTAAAAGAAAAGTCTATTATATACTTTAATAACACCCAACTAGGTTCGTATCAAATCTTAAAATACTTTAAAGAAGAAGATGTTTTAAAACTGCTTAATATAATTTTTAAACAAATTAAAAAATTATTGCCTATTAAAATTTTTATATCATCAATTTCATTTGAGTTTCTTATCCATCTTCTACACAAAAACGACGGTAGAAGCGTAGAGCTTATAAACAACATAAGGACCTATTTAGACTCAGTAAATCTTGAGAATTATACATTTAGCAATATTAAAACATTTACAAAAAAATTTGGATTGGTATTTCTTAATAAAGAATACTTTAATCAATTAAAAGCAAAGCAACTTATTATTGTTTAATTTAATAAATAATAATATGACATTTACTGACAAGCTTAATGCATTGTTAAATACATTAACAGAAGCGCCTCAACAAGATACAAATACACAGGATGCTGCAGCTCCTGCTCCTGCTGAAGAGCAACCTACTCCTGCTCAGCAGCCCGAACAAGCAGCTATTCCCCCTGAAGGTTATGTAGATATGGTAAGGATGCTAGCTAAAGCATTAGTAATGAATATTCCTACTGGGACTATTGATTCGTTGTTCACAACCCCTATAACTAAAGAAAACGCAACTACTGTTAGAGAAGGGCTTCAAAGCGCAATTAGATCTAGTGAAACTTCAGAAGATAATGCAATAAGATTGGGTAACCCCGCGTTTAAAAAATTCGAACAGTCAATAAATGAAAATAACTTTATGGCAAAGTATAAAGAAATTTTAAATGCTATGAAGAAATTTAGCAACGATCCTAAGCTGGGATGATATGGCTATCAAAAAAAATAAAAAGCCTTACAGGCCTTTATCTGAAATTTATTTAAAAGAGTCGTTTGCAAGACCTGTACCTTTGCTTCCTAGACAAACAATTTTAGGGGAAGCAAATGGAATGGCTGAAATATTAATTCAAAAAGACACCGGTGAAGATTTACCAGTATATAAAGTTCCTAATGAAGTGGCTGATGAGGTTCTTAAGCGAATTAAAAGAGCAGAACAACAGTTAGGAGATAAAGAAGGGTTTACTGTTGATAAAATTATAGCCCAATGCTTAGAGCTAGACGGTTGGGCTGGTGAAGGCAAAGGTCAAAACAGTTCAGTATTTAGAGAGGTCGTCAATGCATTTAATGCAGTTGAGCTCAACTATAAAGAATTTAATAAGTTATTATCTTTGCAAACGGATAAAGATAATCCTGTAAGAACTGTTTTACTTAATGACTTAAAGCCACATAGTATGGTTGAACTTCTTTCAGACAAATTTAAAGCTCTTTTTGCTGATCCTGCAGGAGCATTAACTGTACTGCAATCGCTTTGGAGATTAATACCTGATGGTGGTAAAAATGTAAATGTAGGTCCTGGAGAGCTAGCTTTAACATTAATTAGCGATGCAGTAAAAGGTAAAGAGGGAGACTTACAGTTTGATTTTGGATTAGTTGAAGTTAAAGGTAATAACGCAGCTTTAGGTTCCGGTAAATATGCAGTGGTTAATACTTATGAAGAGCTTAATAGAATTATGGCTTCTAAAATAGGCGGTGCATCTGTACGGGCTATAAATATCGATAGGCAAAAATCTATAATCTTAAATTTAATAGATGAACTTATAGCTCAATATGATAAATTTGTTGCAGACCCTGCATCGGTTAAAGCAACGCCTGCAGATACACAATTGCATGTAAAAACTAGAGAGTTGCTTAAAAATCTTAAAATAAAAGCAAGCCAAGCTAAGAGTTTTCAGGAACTTGTAAGTGATGTACAAAACTCAGATCTTAAAGAAGTTAAAAAAACAAGAACAAAGACTCTTCCTGGAGAAAAGGCTATCCTTTTAAAAGAATTAGAATTATTAAGACGTGTAGAAGCAGGTGAGGTAACCTCTATAGCCGGGGGTGAGAAAAGTAGATTTAACCCCGCAGTAAATGCATTTTTTAGTAATCCTAACCTTTCCGAAGAAAACAAATTGGAAGGAATAAAATTTATTGTTTCTGATGAAAAAACTAATAAAGATGAGGTAGCAGAAGTTGCAAAAGAGCTACTTTCATCTTACCCAGATTTATTGACATGGAAAAGTGTAGGTAAGTCTTATGAGGGCGATTCAACTTCGGATTTAAATAGGTTTATAGGTGCAGTACACTTAGCTGAATATCAACAAGAAAAGAAGTTTAAATACATAATATTTTTTAATGCAGATAGAAAAGATATAAATAAATTGCCTACTAGAATAGTTGCGCTTAGTTTTGCTAACAGCTCATTTAAAGAAGATGTAAAGAGAGTATTCGAGTTTTTTAAAGATAAAGATATTAATGCTTCAGTAAAACTGGGTATCGATAATACTAGAGGGACCGTAAGGATTGCAATATCATGATATCTTTTAAGCAATTTGTTCTTGAAGGAGGTGCAGCTGGTCATATGGCTCATCCGTTTGATTTGCCTAATGTAAATTCTGGCAAAGATCTTATTAATTTTTTTAATAAAGCTATTACCAGCTTAACAAAAAAGCCTGCTTCTGTAAAAATTGACGGTGTAAACACTTCTATTAAGCTAATTACGAATAGTGAGGGTAAAAAAGAGTTTGCTATGGATAGAGGCTCAAATAAACCTGAAGATATAGAAGGTGTTACAATAGCAAGATTAAGTCAAAGATTTCCTGAAGGGCATGGTATGTTAGAAACCGGTAAAACTGTTTTATCTATCTTCAATTCAGCTCTACCAAATATAGAGAAAGATTTAAAGAAATTAAAAATGTGGGATAATCCAAATATTCTTTTTAATATGGAATTTGTTAAAGGCTCTACTAATGTTATAGGCTATGCAACTAACTTTGTAGCAATTCATGGGTTAAACGAAATTATTAAAGTCAAAAGTCCTGTTAGAGGCAGTGTGAGTAGAGCTTCAAGAGAAATAACTTATGATAAAAAAGCATTGCAGAGTTTAATAGAAAAAGTTAATCCTATTGCTAGAAAGCAAGGTTTTGATGTGGAGCATGAATTTACTATAAACTTAAAAGAAAAAGTCAATTTTAATAATGCGCTTGATTCCGATTTTACAGTAAATTACGATTCAAAAAACGCGATTAAACAGCCCTTAAAAAATTGGCTTGCAAAAGCAAAGAACCCTAGAGCAGAAAAAATAAAATTAACTTCCGGAAAAACTATAAGCGCTATGAGCTTAGAAAACTTTAAAAATATATCTAGCGGTGTTCCTATGGATCATTATATCGGTAATAACAAAAAAGATATTGAAAAGGCTGTAAACGGTGCAGTATTTTATCAAGCAACAATTTTACTTGGTGATGCAGTAAAAAATGCTGCATCTTCTGCTTTAGGTTCTTTATCAGCACAAGAAGGTATAGTAATAAGAGATCCTTCAATTTCTAGCGCACCGGTTAAAATTACTGGAAGTTTTATAACGGGTAAAGAAGCTAGCAAATTCAGAAAGCAAGAAAATGAAGAGGGTATAAAAGGTGTTATATCTAATACCAATACTGTTTTAAACAAAACTAATTATCAAACTAACCCACCTTTTGGTAAGGAAGGTGCTAGATTAGTACAAACACCTGGAGTACAACTATGAAATTTGACCAATTAGTAAATGAAATATTAATGCCTCAAAAGAATAATCTTATTGTTATTTTTCCAGGTAGGTTTCAGCCTTTTCATTTGGGGCATAAACGCTTTTATGATTTAGCAAAAAAGAAATTTCCGGGTGCTGATTTTTACATAGCTAGCTCTGATATACCGGAAAAAGCTGCAACTAAAGAGCCTGGTCGCTATCCTTTTAATTTTGCAGAAAAAAAAGCTATTATGATAGCTGCAGGCATACCTGAAAAAGAAATTGTTCAGGTCAAACAACCTTACAAACCTATAGAAATTTTAAAAGACTATGATCAAAATTTTGCAAAAGTAATTTATATAGTTGGTGAAAAAGATATGAAAAAGGACCCTAGATTTGCATTTGGCATGACTAAAAAAGGAACCCCTACTTATTTTCAGCCTTTTAAAAGCTTAAACGAGTTACAGCCTTTTAAAGAAGACGGTGGCCATGGTTATATATACTCTCCTGGAACTATAGAATTTAATGTTAACGGAAAAAATATTACTAGTGCATCTGAATTAAGAGAGCTATATAAAAATTCTAACGAGCAAAGTAAAAAAGAAATTATTACACAAATTCTAGGTAAATTCGATACAAAGATTTATAATCTATTTAACGCAAAAATTATTTAATTTTTCTTCTTATTTTCAAGAAGTATTATAGTCTCAAGTAAAACTTTCTCTAAATTTTCAACGCTTTCTCTTTTTAGTACTTTGCTTATCTGACTTAAAAGGGCATCGCCACCTTTAGATATAGCAGAAAATAGTTCTTCTTCATTATTTTCTTCTAAATTACCGCATGCACCGTGCATAGGGTTTTTAGCAGCTTCATAATCTTCATAACCGAAAACTGATTCAAGTTGATCATGTGCATTAGTTATCTTGCTTAGTACCCAAGCTTCAACATTATCTTTCCCATTAAGAATATCGTGTAGCATTGCGGATAACTTAAAAATTCTAAACAAAAGTTGTCGCGACATTTGTCCATTACTATCATAAGTCGAAGGATCATACCCTTCACAATCCTCGCTTTTACTTTGATTACCTTTACATTCTGGGCAATTATTGCAAGTACAGCCTTGAGCTGCAGCATGGCAATGCTCTTCTTCTTCGCAGCCACATTCTCTTTTTACAGGAAAATTTACCTTAGTAATTTTTGATGGTGAAGGTGTTACAGACTGATCACCTAAAGGACCAAGCCCAACGCTTTCAGTAACTATCTTTTTTACATAAAGATCGTTTAAAGCATCAAAGTCGCGTGCAAACATATAAATATTTATTCAAAATTATAAATAATTTTATGTTATTCGAAAAAGCTTTTCTACATGCTCTTGAACAAGATATAATTGAAGAAAAAAAAGGTGCCAGGTGTACTAAAGTTACAGGTCAGCAATCTTCTACTAGATCTGATAAAAAATATATGCGCTGTACACGTGTAGATGGTAAGTTGAAAAGAATACATTATGGCGATCCAAATTTACGTATAAAAAAATCTAACCCCAAGAAACGTAAATCATTTAGAGCGCGTCATAAATGCTCGTCCGCAAAACCAGGTACTGCAAAATATTATAGTTGTAAGAACTGGTAACCTTTACTAGTAGAGTAATAAATCTTTTTAAAATTAAGCTGCTCTAAAAGTGAAGTACAGCCTTCACAAGGTTTAGATAAATCTAGCTGATGATTACGATTAATTCGTGTATTAACTATAGTAAATTTAGAGCAGTCTTCTTCTCCTAGTTTTAATATTGCAGAAAGCTCAGAATGCACTCCTATAGTATGAGAAATATCTTCACCTTTTCTATTGTAAAAGCCTATTTCTAAATTTTTAGGGTGTGTCTTTGTCGGATTATTAATTCCTATGGAGATTAATCTATTTCTCTGAAAGATAAACGAGAAATGCTTGCAGCGATAATTACCATGCTTTTTTAATAAAGCGTAAGAAATTTCGGTACACTTTTTAAAGATATTATCCATAATACTATTATCATGAAAACCTCTTATTAATCAATAAATATCTTTGTGCAGTCGTTTAAAGAATTTTATGATAAGCCAGTATTCGGAGTTAATGAGCTCATCGAAATTGATGGTATTGGAAAACTAAAAGCTAAAGTAGATAGTGGTAATGAAGCATATAACGTTTTGCATGGAGTAGATATATCTGAAGAAGGTGAAAATGTCACCTTCACTACCGTTAACGACAAAAAAATAACAAAACCTAAAACAGGCTCTATAACCATCCATATTGGGAGTGGAGTAAAGGAAGAAAGACCGACGGTTGAATTCGATATTAAGGTAGACGGGAAGCAGTATAATGGTGTGACATTTAGTATAGCTGATAGATCAGAGAATGAAGATCCTATTTTAGTGGGAGAACCCTTTTTGAAGAAATTAAACGCTGTTATTGATGTTAATAAGGATCAAGTACATGAATCAATAAAATATAAAGTTGTTGCTTTAAATAAAAAGGATAAGCTTGCAAAAGATTGGAAAAGGTCTAGTTATTCAGAAAATGCAATTCGTGCAATAGCTAATAAACAAAAGACACTAATTGTTAATAAACACGGTAGTCCAAAATTTAAAGGCAAAGAAACATTAAAAATCTTTAACCCAATTACTAAAAAACCTTTTATTATTTTAAAGAAAAAATTAAAAGCCTCTGAATCCGATACTCCTCAAGATTAACTGCACATTTCTTGCATCTATAATATCTGTTACATAAATTGTCGGGCTATAATGAAAATCTTTATCGATTCTCATACCTTCCTCTTCTCCGAAAGCTGTTAACTCATCTACGTAATCCATAGCACCGAAGTTTTTAAGATAACGATGATAAAAGTCTTTCTCAGCTATACATTCAATTATTACATCTAAATCAAGATATTCATGTGCAATAAAAGTTATATCCCTTACACACGATATTGACGACGGAGGGTTTATTAAATCGCCATTTATTAATAGCGACTGACTCACATAATTATTTAGTCAAATATTAAATAATATTATGGCTGATGTAACAATATCTGGATTAGATAATCTATCACCTGCAGGGTCTAGTTTTCTACCTATTTCAACCGGTTCTTTAACAGGTAAAACAACTATAGCATCGCTGCCAGTAGATTATAATAGCATTACGAATAAGCCAAATATTCCTGTAGTAAATAATTCACAGCTCGCAAAAGCATGGGTATGTTTTAACGGTCAGGGCTCTAACAGTACTAATCAGCTTATAAAAGCATCTTTTAATGTTACTAGTGTTTATAAAAACGGGAGTGGTAGTTATACTGTTAACTTCACCCCAGGTACATTCGCTAACGGTAATATAGTTGTTGTGGGCACTTTTATGCACGTTCCTAATGTATCGTGGGGAGGAGCAGCAGTTCCTAACGCAGAACCAACAGCAAGCTCAGCCACTATTTTTACCGGTGACCATGGTAAAGGTCTTGTTAATTCTGCACACGTGTCGGTAGTCTTTTTTTAAATAAGTTTTCTATTTTGCGCAAATTCAATGAACTTATAAAACTCGTTTCTAGAATTATCTTTATCATCCAAAAATGCTCCGGACATTCTCGCTGTACGCATTGTTGAATCATGTCTAATACCGCGGTTTGAGCAGCAAGTGTGCGCGGCTTCAATCATTACAGCTACACCCTTATTCTTTAAGCATACCTCATCAATATACTTGTGTACTTGCATTGTAAGGTTCTCTTGAACCTGGGGGCGGCGAGCAAACCAATCAACAATTCTATTAAGCTTACTCAAGCCAATAACCTTACCATCTTTAGAAGGAATATAAGCAACATGCGCAAATCCCATAAACGGGGCATGATGATGCGAACAAAGTGATGTTAATTTAATATTAGTTTGTGCTACAATACCGTCATACTTATCTACGTTATCAAAAGCTGTAACCTTAGGTGGGTTACTATAACAACCCCAAGCAAAATCTTCAACAAATGCCTTAGCGACTCTATGCGGGGTATTATCGCTGTTAGGATCATTTCTCCAATCATATCCTAAAGCATCCATATAAGCTTCATATGCTTTGGCTGCTCTTTCTATTATTTGCTCTCTTTCTTCTTGAGTATGAGGATGATTATGATTCGCAAAAGCTAATTTCTTCTTAAACATATTAGCTATTATATGATAAGATGTAACGAGATCAACATAAATAATAGTGTAATATTATGAAGTATAATGACATAATTCTTGAAAGCTTAAAGAAAACAGCTTTAAAGCGTATTAGGATTAAGGTTGATCCTGCGTGTGTCAGTGCTGAAGCAGATTTTTCTAATATTGATGGTTATGAGGGGTATGTTTTAGAAGAAGGAAAAAGCCATTTAAAGATTTTAGTAATTACTCCTGAGCTTGGAATACAAGATGTACCTATTGAATTTATTGAGGCTATAGCAGATGATGCAGACTATGATTCTTTTTGTAGCTTAAAAGAATATATTGTTAAAACACTCTTTAAGGATGGTGTAGTAGAAAACGATCCTATTATAATTCAAATATCTAACAGCAATTGTTTAAACGATATTGAAAGAATAATTAATCAAAAAGGATATACAGGAGATAAACTAGCAGATCTGTATAAAAACTTTATCACCAATGATGAATAATTTTGATAATTTAGCCAACCTTGCTTTGAACGAAAAACTATTTTCTGATTACATGAAAGATGCTATGAAAATAGCACAAACAGCTAAACAAAAAGCGGGTAAGCCTTTAAAAAGAGCTGTGCAAAAAACGAGAATTGGGGCCCGGAAGCTTGGAAGAGATATTATTGATGATCCTGAAAAAGTTGCTAAAGCTGCAGTTACTGGGGCAGCAAAAGGTGTAGCAAAGGGTGCAGATGTACTGGGAGGTGCTGCTTTAGGAGCTGCAGGAGCTGCAGCTAGAGGCATAGGTAAAGCAGTTACAAAAGTACCGGGAGCCCTTGCGGCAGCTCCTGGAGCAATACGCGGTGTAACAGATTTCTTTACCGGTAACAGACCGAGCCAGCAAATTGCTGGTGCATTGGGTAAGCTACAAGCAGGTATTGATAAAAAAATGCAAGATAGAACAGCTAAGTCTTTAGGATTAAGAACAGAAAATCCAAAGTCTGGTGATAATCTTTCTATTGAAATAGGTCGCAATCCTACTGCAGGGGTAGGTATAAAAATACCTGTTTCAGGTAATGTGGGGACTAAATTTGGTAAAACATCTAAATTCCAGAACATGACAATATATGATGTACCAATTAATAATAATAAAAATATAGCTTTAATAAAAGTAGGTGTCGGCGATCCTAAAGATTCAAATGTACAGCTTTATTATTTTGATCAAAATAATCAAAAAGTAGATGGTAGAGGGTTAGGTCTACCTGCTGCTGCGATTTTAAATTACAGTAATAAAGTAAATGGATGGAAAATAACCGATAAAGAACCGCCCGGTATTGAAGAGTTTAGTCTTGTTAAGGTTAAGCAAGCTATGCAAAAAATGGCAGCACAGCAACAGCAAGCACAACAAACCACAGTTACACCTACAGCACCTCCTGCTCCGGGTACCCCGGTCTCGGGCACGGTTTCAGCACCGGGAGCTGTTACCGGCGGTACTGCAACCCCGGCTAGTGCTGCAGGTACAGCATCAGCTGCGACAACTGCTCCTACAACAGCAGGTACACCTGAACCTACTAAACCTTCTTCTGCTAATGTTATACCTAAAGTAAATGATGTATTTAATATTGAAGATAGGTATGGTAAATTAAAGAAATATAAGATATCTGCTGTAGATAATGATACAGTTTACGCGTTTCAGGTTTAAAACCAATAGCAGTTTAATAAATAACTATATGCCGGCAAAATCTGAAAAACAAAAAAGATTTTTTGGTGCAGTTATGGGCGCTAAAAAAGGGCAAAAAGGTATTAAAGGTGCAGCTAAAGAAGTTGCAAAAGAAATGCCTAAAAAAGAGATTAAAAAGTTTTTAAAAAAAGAATCTTTTAATGATACAGTTAATAATATCCTTAGAGAATTCTTTAAACCTACTGAATAATGTCTGCTATAGACAAAATTAAGAAAACCTCACACTTTATTCTTCTTCCGGATCAGAAGGCCTATTCTGACGAACACGGAAATATTATCTATTTTAAAACGGCCAAAGAAGCTTTTAAATATTTAAAAGAAAAAAAAATTGACGGAATAGTAAAATAATAGTTGATTTTATTAAATTTATACTTATAATATTATAGATAATAGAAAAGACTATTACCGATGATATACGAGAGTACAAAGATTATTGAGTTAGGTTCTTGCGCATTTAGACAATGGAAAGCTAATCATAGCCATTGCAAGTTTATTCATGGTTATAGATTACAAGCTAAATTTTGGTTTGGATGTACAAATTTAGATGATAAAAATTGGGTAGTCGATTTCGGTGGTTTAGATGATTTAAAAAAAATACTACAAAAACAATTTGATCATACATTATGTGTAGCTGCAGATGATCCTTTACTAGAAGGATTTAAAACTTTACATACTGCAGGTGGCTGTGATTTGAGAATAATGGAAGGCGGTGTTGGTATAGAAAAGACCGCTGAATGGTGTTTTAACACAGCTAATGCTTATTGTCAAACCATAACAAGTGGAAGATGTTGGGTTAATAAAGTAGAAGTTTGGGAACATGAAAAAAACTCTGCAATTGTTTCTTTTCAAAACTCACAAAACTCTGAATTACCTCCTCCTGTACACGCAGCTTTTCAACGCCCGGTAAATCCAATTCGAGAAACTATTAATGAAATAGAAAAAGAAACAGGCGTACCTATTTCGAACGTTTTAAAACAGATTCCTGTAAGCAATACTCAAGCTGGTACAAGACCTGCGCCATTAAAGAACCCTAAATCCGAAGGATATTCGAATTTATTCGGCGGTACAAGCTGGGGTTCATGAATTTAGATAAAAATAACCCTGAAATAAGACAGCAATTATACGGGGGAGAAATTTCAGATTATTACAAAGAAGTTAAAAAAGAAAGCCAACCTTCATTAAGTCAAATTTACGATAGAATATTAAAGTCAGGCCTTAGGCTTAATAGTAGCAATAACTCTGACAAGAAACTTAAGTAACTTACTTCTTGTTATATCATCTTCAGTAAAATGAAAAACATTTATACCGTGATCTTGACTATCCTTTGAATCAAAACCATTCATTATATTTTTAAAGCCAGATTTTTGAATATCAGATTGTAAGGAATCGCCTATAACAAACATCTTACAATTTCTTCCATACCTAGTTAAAATAGTTACTAATTCACTATGCTCTAAATTTTGAGCTTCATCAACTATAACAACACTGTTTGCAAACGTCGCTCCTCTTAGAAAGTTAACAGGAGTACATTTAAGATATTCGTTCTCAAACAACATATTAGTAATTTGTTTACCTACCAACTCATCGCATTTCTCTATTAATGGAATACTCCAAGGCTTAAACTTGTCGTCTACTTCTCCAGGTAAACTACCTAGCTTTCTAGTAGCTGATTCTACTATACTTCTTATATAGATAATTTCATCTATCTTTTTCTCCTTAAGCATAGACAAAGCAACATAGGTTGCGCAGTAAGTTTTAGATGAACCTGCTGGGCCATCACAAAATACAATATGGGTATTATCTTCAAAAGCTTTATCGACAAAAGCTTTGTGGTGATCATTAAAATGAAATTTTTGCTCTACTTTAAAATTGAGAAAAATATCAGATTTTATGAGCGCTTTATCGTCTCGGGCAGCTTTTTTAAGCTGTCTATCCTTTTTCGACATCTATTAATATTTATTCTTGAACAATGTAAATTATGTATTATAATAATAAAAAATGAGTGATAAAACTATTTTTCTAAGTGACGATAAGATATTTTATACAATTGAGGGGGAAGGGGAGTATGTAGGTAAACCATCTGTTTTTATGAGACTTTCAATGTGTAATTTAACATGTAAGGGGTTTGCTTCAGCAGATTCGCCTAACGGTTGTGATAGTTTTATTAGCTGGTCTGTAAAAAATAAACTTTCATTTGATGAAGTTTTTGAATTTATGGCGCAACATAGCTATAACTGCCATCTTAAAGACGGAGCTATATGGAAAATAACTGGTGGTGAACCTCTTATACAGCAAAAAAATCTTCTTGACTTAGTTGATCAATTTATTTTTAGATTTAATTTTCTTCCTAAGATTGACTTTGAAACAAACGCAACAATTTTACCAGATCAACAATGGGTTGATTGGAAAGCTACATTCACTACATCACCAAAACTTAGCAATAACGGTGACCCTGAAGAAAAGAGGTACAAGCCGGCAGTTTTAAAATGGCATGTTGATCATGGTTCAAGTTTTAAATTTGTTATAAATGAAGAAAAAGATCTTGACGAAGTATATGAAAAGTATATTTGTCATAATAATATCTTAGTACCAAAAGATAGAGTATGGTTAATGCCGTGTTGCGGAAGTCGCTCCGAACATGTTGAAAAAGCAGCTATGGTTGCAGAGCTCTGTAAAAAACATCACTTTAATTTTAGTCCACGCTTACAGCTTGTTATTTGGGATAAAGCACTTAAAGTATAATATGAGAATCGCTATATCCGGAAGTGCATGTCAAGGTAAAACAACACTTGTAAAAGATATACTTAAAAATTGGCCAGTTTATAACCGATCAAATGAATCTTACAGAAAGCTTCTTAAAAAAGAAGATATAAAAATTAATAAAGAGGTTAATAAAGACGGGCAGTGGAAAATTTTAAATTGTTTAATTGATGATATTCAACACACTGCAAAAGGTGATAAAGTAATTTTTGATAGATGCCCGCTAGATAATTTAATTTATTCTTTATGGGCAGAAGATAAAAAAAGTTCTGATATAGATAAAGAATTTATTGATAAGTGTATTCCGTTGGTACAGGAAAGCATGAAATCTATCGATATAGTTTTCTTTTTACCTATTACTAAAGTTGCTCCGGTTAAGGTTGAGGAAAAGACTAATAGAGAAATCGATACTCTTTTTATTCAAGAGATTGATAATATTTTTAAAGCAATAGAACACAATCTTATGAGAAATGGGATATGCCCTTTTCTTTCAAAAGACGATAGACCGCCTATTATAGAAATATTTGGAAATCCAGAGCAAAGAATAGAAATGATTAAGTTTTATCTTAACGAAAAAGGTGATCTTATTGAAGATGAAACGAGCGTTTTAGATCAAGAGAATATATCAGATATGGAAAGACTTTTAACTGCACAAAAGAGTGCATTATTTGAGGAAAAACAAGAAGATCGTATACGCAAAAAAATCATTACAGGTAGATAAATAATATTGTAATGAAGTTTAACGAAAACTATGATCAAATCATGGAAGGATTTGGTTACCTAAAAACTGTTAAAAAAGAGTTTTACCCTAAAAACTTTAAGCTATCAGAAGAGTTTGTTAAAACATTTAAATCAGAATTTAAAAGACTAGTAGACGAGGGTATACATCCAAGAATAGCTTTAGCTAGAATTAATAAAGCTTTAATGTTCCACTCGCGTTAATAAGTATAAAGAATGCGCCAAAAAATATTTGTGGCTACCGGGACATTATATCCTAAATTTACCCTAAAAGATAAATCGTTTATCGAGCTTCTATCTTGATTAATATCTGTAACGTAAGGAGCTGCTGATACACGAGAAGTTGCGGTACACAAAAAATGTAATGGTCTTAAAGACGTACTACTAAACTGGGTGTTATTTTGATAGAAGTTACTAATAATAATTATATCAAAAGGAGTACCGGCATCAATAGTAGCAGTGCCATCATAATCAAAAACTCTCTTATATTGAGTGTTCTGCCATGCAGTTACATTGGGAATTATAGTTTGTGTTATTAAATTGTATTCAGGAGAGCCGAGAACATAAGATGCTGTTGTTACTAAACCACCATTTAAAGTAAATCTATTGTAATATGCATTTGTACCGTAATAGCCCTTTACATTATTTGCATAATAGTTAACAGCTCTTACGTCATTTGATGCTGACAAAGTTGTAAATTGCGCAGTAGCTAGACCAGAGATTGTGCCTGCAACAGTAGCATTGCCAGCAGCATCTGTCTTTACAACATTAAAGTCATTAAAAGTTATCGTACTGGTACCGCCGTCAGTTTGCACTATAAGTAAATCATTACCAAAAACTTGTTGCGTTTGTGGTAAATTACTAATATTGACGTAGTTGCTATTAGATGTATTGATTGCCATCGTTATTATTTATATTAAAATAATAAAATTATATGGGTAAAATAGGTATAGGCATAGTTACATGTAATAGACCTTCTTTCTTTCTAAAATGTTTTAGATCAATACCTGATAATTATTTAATAGCAGTTGTCAATGATGGTTCAGATTTTGAAGATATTGATAAACTTCAAAAAGAAAAGAGCTTTACCTATTTTCATAATAACGTTAATTTAGGGGTAGGTAAATCAAAAAATATTTTATTTAGATATCTATTAGATAGTGATTGTGATCATATTTTTATAATAGAAGATGATATAATTGTAAAAGACAAAACAGTTTTCGAAAAATATATACAAGCTAGTAAAAAAAGCGGATTACAACATTTTTTGTTCGGATATCACGGACCTGCAAATAGAGGTAACGTTTCAAAAGGTACACCTCAACCAAGATACATTATAGACTACAAAGACTGTAAAATTGCATTTAATGCAAATTGTGTTGGTGCTTTTTGCTATTATTCACGCGATTCGCTAAAAAAAGTAGGTTTAATTGATGAAGACTATATTAACGCGTTTGAGCATGTAGATCATAGCTATAGATTAGCTAAAGAAGGTTTTTGCACACCTTATTATCATTGGCCAGATTTAGCAAATAGCTATGAGCTGTTAGATGAAGTTGAATGCTCCGAAAAGAGCAGTGCAATAAGACCGAGAAATGATTGGATGGATAATATTAAAAAAGGCGCTATACTTTTTAAAGAAAAGCATAATTATTCACCAGCATGGCAAAACGCAGTACCAGATACACCTCCGGAAAAAGTGCTTACTTTTTTAAAAAAAATTAAACAATGAAAATTGCATTATTATTACCTACAAGAGAAAGACTTAATAATAAAATAAGCTTTATTATGTCTGCTCTTGCAAGATGCAAGGACCCTAGCAATTATAATTTATATCTAGGGTTAGATCCGGATGATCCTACTCTAGAACGATGCAAAAAAATTGCAAAAGGATTTACCAATTTAAAAATAGTTATAATACCGCCTAACCCTACCGGTAAATTTAGTCTAGGTTATTTTTGGAATGTTTTAGCTAATAATTGTAATGAAGAAATAATTTCTATGTTAGGAGATGATTTTGTTTTCTCTACAGATAACTGGGATGAAGAGATTTTAAATGAATTTAAAAATTGCCCTGATAAATTTAAACTCGTTTGTGGATTTGATGGGCATAGACGAGATGGTTTTGCTTCTTGGCTCTTTATTCACAGGTTTTACATGGAAAAGACAGGATACTTTATGAGAGAAGAGTTTTCACGCAATTGGATTGATCAATGGCTTGACAATATGTACTCAGCTTTTAATAGAAAAGTTTACAGAAAAGATATAACAATAACACACAATCACTGGGTATTTGGTTCTTCCAAGTTTGATAAAGTTGCAGAAAAATTACGTGAACATGAAGGTAAAGACAAAGAGTATTCAGATAAAATTTGGCCTGAACTATACAACGAAAGGATTAAGGAGGCAAAAATGTGGGAGCAGGTGTTAAATATAACGCCAGACCTAAGTAAAATACAATGAAAAAAGTTGTTAGTTTTAGCCTTTATGGCTATGCAGATTATTACAGAAAAGGGGCTTTAAAAAATTTAGAGCTCTGTAAAATACATTACCCGGACTGGGAAGTCTGGATGTATGTGTCACCTACTATACCTAAAGAAATAGTTACAAGCTTAAAAGAAGGCGGAGCAAAAATTTATATTGTAGAGGACGGCGATACACCGTTTTTTATGAACTATAGATATTTTCCTGCTTCCGATGAATCGGTAGATTATGCTATTTTTAGAGACACGGATTCACGTATTGATGAAAGAGAGGCAGCTGCTGTAAATGAATGGATTAATAGTGGTAAGAGCCTTCATATTATGAGAGATCATCCATGGCATGGTCCTGCACCGCTTCATCATATGATGCTAGGTGGTATGTGGGGTGTAAAATGCGATAAACTACGCGACGCAAAAGATATTATTCTCGCAAATAAAATTCCCTGTAATCATGGATATGATCAATATCTTATTACCAAATATTTTTATCCCAAATTTACGGAAGATTATATTGCGCATGATGAATTTTTTGAAAAAACAAAATGGCCTCTACCACGTGTAAAGCGGTTTATACGGGCATTTAATAGAGAGATGTATCTATTTACTGGATGTCAGTACGACTGGGATGATCAGCCTCTTCACCCTGAACATTTAGCAATGGTTGAAGATTATTTAAAACAGAATAATTTATTACCAGAATGAATTTTCTTTTTATTCAAGAAGCCGGGAGGCATGAAGCTAATAAACATTTTAGAGAAAGCCTATGCTTAAAAAACTCTATTAATAGAATTCAAGGTCATTCTGCAGAAGTTTGGGGAATGAACTACCCAAAGTTTAATGAATTTGAGGAGTTAGAAAAATGGGCTGATGTTATTTTTATACTAGAGAATTATACACCCGATTGGCTTCCATTAGATAAAATTAGTAAAAGTAATAAGCTTAAAATTTATTGGAGTATAGATAGTCATTGCGTACTGCCTATGCATATTGATGTATGTAAAAAATTAAAGCCCGATATACATTTAAATTCTACAGAATATTATCTGCAATATTTTAATGATTTTTCAAAATATACATATTGGTTTCCTAACGCTTATCCTAGCGATTTAATTAAACCTATTAACAATGTAGATAAGAAATATGACTTCGGATTTTGTGGCAGCCTTCACAATGAAAGAAGGGACATTATGAATGCATTAGCTGAGTTTAACCCTAAGGTAGATAATTTTGTTATAGGTGATGATATGGTCAAAGCAATTAACTCCTATAAAATTCATTTTAATAGAAATTTAGGTAATGACATAAATTATAGAACTTTTGAAACTTTAGGTTGTAAAACTTTTTTAATAACCAATCACACACCAGGGCTAGAAAAATTATTTGATATTGGTAAGGATTTAGTTACATGGGACAATATGAATGATTTGAAAGAAAAAATACGGTACTACCTTGACAACCCTAAATCGAGAGAAGAGATTGAAAATAAAGGATATGAAACAGTACTTAAAAAGCATACATATGATTCAAGAGCAAAGTACTTATTAAGAATAATTTCTGGAATTAGCAAGTAATTATATTATAATTAAAGCATGATTTTAAAGGATATTAAAGTATACGACGGTAGTTTATTACACTCAAGATTTGCATATAGGTTTTTTAAAGAACGTACTCTACCGATTGGCAATGTTATTGCATTTAGAGCACCTATGAAGGTAGAGGCTGCTGGTATGATTGACAGTGAAGATATTATTAATAATGATTTCATTTATAGTGATGATGCTATTAATTTTCTTTGGGAGATACCTAATTTAGATTCTTTTGGTGCAGTTGCTTGGCAGAGGCTTTTTAATACCCAGATTGCAAATATTTTAAGTACAAAATACTTAAAAGCGCCTATTGAAGTTGATGGAGACGATCTAATTGTTCATAAAGAACATAGCCAAGGTGGAGTTACGCAAACTAAAGGGAAATGTTCTGTTAGTATTACATATGTAAATAATAACATAGCTTTAGGCCATACCGGTATTAATATTGTAGCGGGTAAAAAAGCGCCGGCATTTGCTTATTCTACTAATCTCACAAATGAACAAGCTGATGAATTTATGAAAGATATTATTGGGCTTTTTTATACTATGAACGATGATATTTTTATTGCTACGTCAAAAGTTATTTGTAAATGACAATATTTGATCATATATCAAGTATTCTTTTCTTAAAAAAGAAAATAGTTTCAAATGTTGAAGAAGAAAGCGAATTTTCACCTTATTTAGTCAATAGATGGGCAAGCATGTATTCACCTTCAGTAGCTAGTGTCAGTAATGTAGTTAATAAATACCTTCAAGTCTTTAATAATAAAAAAGATCTGTTTAATCTTTTTTTAGCAGTTTTTCCAAAAGTTCAAAGTAAAAAAATAACTTACTTTAAAAGGCGTAAAGATGATGAAACTGACGAAATTGAAAATTTAGAGTTAATAGCAAAATACAGAGAAATAAGCAAGAGAGAAGTTTTAGATAATATTCAAACATTGAAAATGCTCAATACACAATTAAATTAACATATGCCATTAGACATTGATACGCTGCCTACGCAAAAGAGTTTAATCGATTTATCAGAACTACCTAAAAATTCATTTAACTCAGTATTCTTTGGTTACAATCTTAAAACAGTTCTTGATGATGTGTTGTTAGTAAAATACGTTGACGAGACAGAAGATGGATCTTCGATAGTAAGAAACGGTATTGTAGTTCCTATTAATGCTGATACACGCGCTTGGAGAATTGGTGAAGTTATACTTTGCGGTCCAACAGCTAAACATGTAAATAAAGGTGATTACGTTTGTTTTCCCAACAATCTAGGCGTACCGGTAGCTAATCTTGATATCGATGGATACGGTACCCTTAAGAAAGGTTTATTTTTAAACGAGCAACGTATTTTCGGTATTTGTTCATTAAGAAAAGATGATGAAAGCGTCGCTAGCCACATTAAAAAAACTTCTTCTAAACAACGTGGCAGAAATTAAATTTCTAAGGAAGAGACCACGGCCTGGCCTTCCTCCCACGCGTAGAATGCTATGTACCAATTCGCTTCCTCTGCTCAACAGCCCTGAAGGGAGAATAGCTTTAAATTATAGAAGAGCTATTAATAGAGTAAAATATGACCCAGATTCAAAAAATATTTTAATTACTTGGGACATACTTATGCAAGATTATAGGTGTATTAATATGGCAGCATGCGATCTTGTAAGTGTTATTCCAGTGCAGCAATTTTGGAAGTTTTTTAATGAAAAGCTGGCTCTTATGCCAGCTAACGAAAAAACGAGATTTATGAACTCATGACATCGCCATTAGAAATAGAAAAGGCTATTAGCGATCATCTTCAGAAAACTGTACAGTTTTCTATTGAAACAAAAATACTTAAAAAAGGTAAATTAATATTATTTTGTATAAAAGATTTCTTTTGTGTATTTACATTATTATGTGAAGAAAAAAAGAATAAAAGAATTATTTACGAAATACCTTACCCCTTTGATTTACAGGTAATGAACGATAAGCTTATTTTTGATTATACTTTAAATACATTTTGCAGAGTTAATAAAGAGTTATCAAAAGCTATAAGCTTATTGCCTATAAAAAAACCTGCTAAAATTTTTAATAAAAAAATTACTATTACACCGCTTTAATTTTGCAAAATAGATATTATAATATAAGTTGTGTTTAGCAGATATTTACTACATTTTCCTAAAGAGTATAATCCGAGCTCACAGCAAGTTAAACTTATTAAAGGTGTGGAAAAAGCTTTTAATAATGGCAAGAAATTTGTAATTTGTTGTGCACCGACAGGGACAGGAAAGAGCTTTTTAGCTAAAACGTTATCTGGATTAAGTTCAGCCCCTACTGATAGATTCAAACATAACATTACCACATACTCTGCATATAAACAAGATTTTGCGGGTAATTATATTAACGAGGTCGATTGCCTGTCACAGCCACCTTTTGGTACATTTGCATTAACTATAACTAAATCATTACAAGATCAATATTTAAATTTATTTCCGGATACAGATATCTTAAAAGGTAAAACAAACTATCTCTGTGACATCGATAATAATTTTGATGTAGAGACTGCTCCATGTGTACTTGTGTCAAAAATTAAAGATGAATGCTGGGAGAAAAATAGATGTCCATATTATAATGCTAGAAATAGCGCACTATTATCGAAGTTTGCAGTTTTAAACTATAAGATGTTTATGACATTGCCAAGTCATGTTAAGAGAAAAAACTTTATAATATGCGATGAGGCTTCAGAGTTAGAAGATGAATTGATAAAAAGATTCTCTGCAGAAATTACATATGATAAATTACGCAGCTACGGGGTAGAGTGTAGAACGTTAATAACTGATGATCGTAGTAAAATTCGTGCATGGATGTATGATTTATTGTTTAATATAAGCGAGCAAATAAATGTATTAATTAATCGCGCTAATAAAAAACATAGAACATTATCACAGCCAGAAAAAATAAAAATGCAATACCTCAAGACTGTGCATAATTCACTTACAACAGTTGACGGGCTTTGGCGCGATGTTGAATATATTATTGACAAAGACACTAAAAAAGTTACATTAACGCCTCTCAAAGCTGACAAATTAACAAAATTTATTTTTGACTATGCAGATAATGTTTTACTAATGTCGGCTACAATTATTGATCATAAAAATTTTGCAAAAACTTTAGGTATTAAAGACTATGAGTATGTAGAGGTAGATAGTGATTTTGATCCCCAGAAATCACCAATTTACGTTTCATCAAAACATAAGTTAAATTATAAAAATCTTACCAATATATTACCACAGATTTGTGAACAAATAAAAGTTATAACAGAGCATCATAAGACAGAAAAAGGTATTATACATACTCATTCGAATGAAATAACAAAATTTATAAAAACAAAGTTAGCAAATAATTCAAGATTTTTGTTTAGAGATGAAATCTCGAATAACGAAGATATATTAAAAGAGCACTATGATACTACGCAGCCCAGCGTTTTAGTATCTCCTTCGCTAGCTTTCGGTGTAGATCTTAAAGATCATCTTGCAAGATTTCAAATATTAGTAAAAATGCCTTATCCATCTCTTTCCTGTAAGCGTATTAAAAAAATGTTTGAAACAGACAAAAACTGGTATGAGAATAAAATGTTAAATGCGCTAGTACAAGCATGTGGACGTGCTACACGTAGTAAAAATGATTTTTCAACTACATATATACTTGATGGTAATGCTGTTAACGTTTTAAAAAGAACAAAAGATAAGTTACCAAAAACCTTTATTGACCGTATTTGTTAATAAATAATAGTGTGAAGAACCAAACGTTTCACTTTGAAATTAAAGATGTTCTAACGCAATTTGTTGCTGCGTTTGATAACATTATTATACGACGGTTTGATAAGAATAGAGAACCGCAAAACAGAGTACAAGTTAGATATGTTTATGCTCCAAAGCAAAGAGTTATTTACGATCTTGTAAATAAAGCTCAAAACTTAACAGTACCATGTGTTGCAGTTAATATCACTTCTGTTAGTAGAGATGAAAATAGAGTCTTTAATAAAAATAACGGTTTTTATATTACTCGCGGTGGTAAAGAAAATAATTACAAATTAACTTCTGATTACTACCGTACGCCTGTACCAGTTAACATTTCTATCTCTATGTCTATCTTAACAAAATTTCAAACTGACATGGATCAGATTATTTCAAACTTTGTACCATATACTAACCCTTACATTATTATTTCATGGAAAGTACCTGAAGATTTAGCTACAGGATTATTTTCTCCCAAACAAGAAATAAGAAGCGAAGTATTATGGGATGGTAATATAGCTTTAAGCTATCCAACAGATATAAGCGCTAACGAAAAATATAGAATTGTAGGCGACACCACTTTTGTAATTAAAGGATGGTTATTTCCATATGTTCAAAATCCTTATGGCAATATCTATTATATAGATGCAAACTTTAGATCATCATCAATAATCACTACGTACGACTCGCTTTCGGACAACACATATTCTTGGCCTGTTAGTACAGGGCTTATTAATGAGATTGAAACAATATCTCTATCTGGCAATCCTCTAATAACAAATGTAGATTATACTAATTATAGTCCTTAAATAATTAATACTTTATGGCAGATCCAAATAGAGAGAGTTCATTCGGGAGAGAGTTAGTTAAGTTTATTTCCTCTAAACTACCTTACCAGTCTATAGGCATTGAGGATCAAATAAACAAGCTCAATCCTAAGTATGAAGAATTTTTTAATAAGGGTACTAAAAGAGAAGAAGCTCTAGCAAGACAATCTGTTTCTTCTTCTCTTAGCTTTACTGATGATTTATACGCTAATGTAGTACAAAATAAAGACTACCATAACTTTATGTACGCAAATCTTCAGCCCGATAAGGGTAGAAGGTTGATGGATTATAGGGTTATGGCTGCTTTTGCAGAAGTAGCAGATGCGCTAGATGAAATTTGTGATGAATTTATTAACAAAGATGATAATGGCGATATTGTTAAAGTACAATTTAAGTCCGCTACCCTTTCCGAAGATCAAAAAGAAAAATTAAAAAAAGAATTTCAAAAATATGTAGGTTTTTTTGATTTAGAGAATAAAGGGTGGGAGTATTTAAGACAGCTTTTAGTAGATGCTGAGCTTTATTGGGAACATATTATACACAAAAAATATCCCGAAGAAGGTATTCTAGGTGTAGTAACAGTACCCCCGGATGTTATAGACCCTATCTTTGAAAATGTTCAAAATCAAATAGTGAGAGGGTATTTACTTAGAAAAAATATTTACGATGCAAAGAATCCCGGTAAAGTAGCTAAAGTAGAGCTGGTACCAATGGATGTAAACCAAATTACATATATTAATTCAGGTATATGGAATGAAACAAAAACAGTTAGATTACCGTTTATTGAAAATGCACGTAGAGCTTACAGACAGCTATCTTTAATTGAAGATGCAATAGTAATTTACAGGCTTGTAAGAGCTCCGGAACGACTCGTATTTAACGTAGATGTTGGTAATATGGCCCCGCCTAAAGCGGAAGCCTACCTTCGTAAGTTAATGCAAAACTATTGGTCGCGTAGAACTTATGATGCAGATCAAGGCGCTTCTGTACAAAAATTTAATCCACAAAGTATGTTAGACAGCTTTTGGTTTGCAAAGCGTGCTGGTAGTACCGGAACTGAAGTCGTTCAACTCCCTGGAGGAGCGAATCTCGGTGAACTAACAGATTTAATGTATTTTGTACAGAAGCTTTATAAGTCTCTCAAGGTACCAGTTACTAGATTAAATGTAGAGGATGTCTTTAAAGATGGTGTAGATATTTTGCGCGAAGAATTAAAATTTGCTAGATTTATAATTAGACAGCAACAACGATTTGCATCTGGATTAAAGAATGGATTTATTACTCATCTTAAATTAAGAAAACTTTGGGAAGAATATAAATTAAGAGAAGTAGATATTGATCTGGTATTTAATGTTCCTACTAATTTCTACGAATTAAGAGAAAATCAAAAATTCCAGCTTAAAGCTGAAAACTTTAATAATATTACACAAAGTGATCTCGTGTCGAAGACATTTGCACAGAAAAAGTATCTTGGCTGGTCTGAGATTGATATTATGGCAAATAGAGAGTTTCTTAGAAAAGATAGAGAATTTTTATGGGAGTTAGATCAAATTTCTAATAGCGGTCCAAACTGGAGAGAACTAGGTGCTACTGCTCCTGGTAGTAGTGGCGCAGAAGAGCCCGGCGGCGGTGGGTTTGGTGGAGGCGCTGCAGCTGCAAGAACGCCTCCAGAATTCGGACCTGGCCCGGCAGGTGCAGGCGGGGCTACAGAAGCGCCTGTTGCTGGCGGTGAACCTGCAGCCGGCGGTGCTGCTCCTGCGGCAGGAGGAGCTCCTAGTGCAGGCCCTACAGCTTAACATTCAATTAAATAAATATTGATATGGATTGCTCTGCTATTACTCCTATAACAGCGTTTCAAAGCACTAATCTTAGTAGCAAAATAGATTCTTTCTCTAGATTAGGTGACAGAATTTCCCGTACATTAGGTGCGCCAATGATAAATTTAGAAATACATCATGATCAACTATTTGAAAATATTTCTATAGCTTGCGAAATGTTTGCAAAGTTTGCCGGGTATACAGAAGAATATCTTATATTTGATTCAGATCTTTATGAAAAAAATAAAGGATTAAAACTGGATGAGTTATTTACTATTACACCTTATTTTAATAAGGTAATCGACCCTTCACCCACAGTTTATGCCGCCACTTCTTCTATTCCATCTAGTTATTTCCTAACTTCACCTACTCTTTCTTCAACTTATAAAGATGGTATTTTTGAGAATCAAATACTAACACAGACAAATTATTTATCTGTAATTAATTTTAATGGCGTACTAGGTGAATACTTTAAACCTTCTTCTAATTCACAAATTAAATTTGTTAATAGTTTTGATTATGATATTATGGACTACAGAAAAGTAGTTGATATAATAGATTTTGAAGAAGGATCATCTACTGGTGTTAATACCTTATTTACAATTGAGCAAACACTGGCGCAGCAAACATATTTTAGCTATGCAATGGGTAATTACGGTTTTGATCTTGTTAGCTGGTATGTATTAAAAGACTGGCTTGAAACGCGTGAAAAGCTTTTAGCAATAAGAAGATATTTCACGTTTGATGATAGAACTCAGTATCTTACTTTTTACCCACCACCTAAAACTCCAAGCTCAGGCTCTAGATTTTATGGTATAATAGGTGCATATGTTGAGAAAAGATTAAAAGATATTATTAAAGAACCTTGGGTCTATCAATATGCATTAGCATTAAGCAAGATAGCTGTTGGTAATGTAAGAGGTAAATATACCGGTACAACGATGTTCGGTGGTGGGCAAATAAATTATAACGATCTATTATCTCAGGGATTGAGGGAAAAAGAAGAATTAGAAAGAAAGCTTTACGAAAGCGCGCCTGGCTTTGGAGATGCTGCTCCACCTCAATTTTTTGTTGGATAATGATACCCTTAAATAAAAGCGATAAATTTAGACAGGGATTATTTCGTCCAAAAAATACGAGTAAATACGTTGGCCGCACTCCACCAGTTTATAGATCAGGGTGGGAATTAAAATTTTTTAGATGGTGTGATGAGAATACTAATGTAGTTGAATGGGCAAGCGAGGCAGTAATAATACCTTATACAAATCCGCTAGATGGTAAAGTTCATAGATATTATACTGATGGTATAATTGCTATTAAAGAAAATGGTATATTAAACAAATATATTATAGAAATTAAACCATCTACTCAAGTAGAAGCTCCAAAACCTGGCAAAAAAAAGCATAGTACTGTAATTTATGAAAATAAGAGATATATACAGAATATGGCTAAGTGGGAATCTGCTAAAAAGTGGTGTAACCAAAGAAATTATAAATTCTTAATATTAACAGAAAAAGAATTGGGACTTAATAAATATTAATATGGCGCTTCGTCTACTAGTCGAAACACCTGCTTCTGAAGAGCAGTTTGAATATATTTTAGAGGAAAAAAACCCTAAAGAGCCCGCAAAACTCTATATTCAAGGTCCTTACATGGTTTGTAATGAAGTAAATAAGAACCAGCGTATTTACGAGCGTGATGATATGCGTCGTGAAGTTGAACGCTATATAAAAGAAATGGTTTCAACAAACAGAGCGATGGGCGAGCTTAATCATCCCACATCCGCAGAAGTTAATCTAGAGAGAGCCTGCCATCTTGTTACAAATTTAAAATTTGAAGGAAACCAGGTAGTAGGAAGATCACAAGTACTTTCAACACCGATGGGTCAGATTGTACGTAATCTTATCAATGATGGTGTAAAGGTAGGAATGTCTAGCCGCGCACTTGGAAAATTAAATGAAGAAACAAATGGTATTAATCGTGTAACAGATATGAGATTAATTGCTGTTGATTGTGTAGCTGATCCGTCATGCCCTAAAGCATTTGTAAATGGAATATTAGAAAGCAAGCAATTTATTTTAAATACTAAAGGTGAACTAGAAGAAGTTTATGATGCTTTCGAAAAATCTATTAATAATTTACCTCGAAAAGACGTACAAGCTTATTTAAAAGAGCAAATTTTGACGTTTTTTAAATTTTTAAGAACTACTTAATATATGAAAAGCCGTAGAAAAAATAGCAAAGGCAAAATAAATAATTCTATGGCAAAGGCTAAGAAAGACTCAAGGATTGACGAAAATAATAATATTGTTAAATTTTTAAAGTCAATTTCTCAAAAAAATTATTCTGAAGCTAATAAATATTTACAGAGCGTCATCGATTCGAAGATTAAATCTAAGATTGGTGGCTCTCTAAAAGAAAAATTATTTTAATTTATGGAAACAAACATTAGCAAAACTCTAAAAGAAGCGACTAAAGATATTCTCACAGAGGATGTTCTTAAGGAAATCGAAACTGCATTTGAAACATCAGTTAATGAAAAAGTTCAAATTCATGTTGAGAAAGCTCTCGCTGAACAAGATGCTGATTATTCCAAAAAATTAGAGACTTTAGTAGAAGCAATAGATACAGATCATACCAACAAGCTTAAGAAGGTTGTTGAAGCAATTGATGCTGATCGTGCTGCTAAGCTAAAGACGGTAGTAGAAAAATATGAAGCAGCATTGAATAAAGAAGCTTCTGAGTTCAAGAATAGCATTGTTGATGAAATAAGCAAATATCTTGATCTCTATATTGATGAAAAACTACCCTCAGCTTCAATTACTGAAGCTGTAAAGAATAAAAAGGCTATTTCTCTTTTAGAGAATTTACGCCAGGTTCTTGCTGTTGATATGGCACTCGCTAAGGATAATATCCGCGATGCTGTAGTTGATGGGAAGAATAAAATAGATGAAGCTGCTAGCCAGCTTGAAGCCGCTACAAAAGAAGTAGCTAGATTGTCAGAAGAGAATAAGAAGCTCTCCGCTAAAGTAATGCTTGAGGAAAGAGTTTCTAAGCTCGAAGAAGACAAAAAGACTTACATGAAGAAAATGCTTAATGGTAAGTCTGCAGAGTTTATTAAAGAGAACTTTGACTACACTTTGAAGCTGTTTGAAAAGACAGAAGAAGAGCGGCTGAAAGCATTAAAAACGGAAGCGGTTTCTGAAACTGTATCTGCACAAGTTGATAGACCAGTAATTGAAGAAGCTGTACAGCCCCAGGAAGTAAATGAAGCAGATCCAATGTTTAATACTTACATGGGCGAGCTTTCGAAGTATTAATTTTGCTTTTGTTGAGGGTTTAACCCCTGAATAGTTTATAAAAGGTCGACATATTATATTGGAGAAATATAATTTATATGGCTAAACAAATTCGTCCTACACAGGCTTACATTGATGAGTCACGCGCTAAGGTACTTCTCGAGAAGTGGGGTCCAGTTCTGGATTACTCTTCCGATAACGTCCGCGCTATCGAAGACGATCACACACGCTTAAACACCGCTATCCTTTTGGAAAACCAAGAGAAGTGGTGCTTTGAGGCTAGCAACACAGTCGGTGGAAACACTGGCGTATTCGGCGGCGCTATTAATAATGGCGCTTACGGTAACCAGTTCCCTTCACAGAATGATAATGCTTACGCCCCAGGCGATGCGCGTCTACCGAAGATCCTCATCCCGATGATTCGCCGTACGTTCCCTGAGTTGATCACTAACGAAATCGTTGGTGTTCAGCCCATGAGCGGTCCAGTAGGTCTTGCTTTTGCCCTCCGTTATAAGTACGAACCCACCAGCTTAGGTTACAATCCCGATGGCAAGATCGACGCAAGCAACTCTACAACAAAGTATGCTAGCTCGTTCTTACAGTCATTGTCGACAAACCCTGAGCTAGGGTATCAGTTCCTCGCTTCCGGCTTTACCGGAACGCAGCAGCCACAATTGTCGGGTAATTCCGACTTCACAATGCTAACACAAGATCAGGGTGTTGCTCAGCTACTCGGCCAGTTCGAGTTGAATGCAAACATTCCTCAGGTCGTTGTAAGCTTTGAGAAGACAGCAGTCGAGGCCGGCACACGCCGTCTCGCCGCTCGCTGGTCAGTTGAGCTCGAGCAGGATCTTAAGAACATGAACGGTATCGATATCGATACTGAGCTCACAAACGCTATGTCGTATGAGCTACAGGCCGAAATCGACCGTGAAATGATCATTCGCATGATCCAGACAGCACTCAATGCTGGCTACGGCACAGGTTATTCAATCTGGTCGCCCGTATCAGCAGACGGTCGCTGGCTCGTTGAACGTAATCGTGACTTCTATCAGAGACTAATCGTCGAAGCTAATCGTATTGCAGTACGTAATCGCCGTGGTTCTGCCAACTTCGTTGTTGCAACACCTCGCGTTTGCGCTATCCTAGAAATGCTCCCTGAATTCCAGTGGGTACCAGTACAGGGTAATGTTAATACACAGCCCGTCGGTGTTGCAAAAGTAGGTTCGCTGGGTGGCAGGTTCAACGTTTACCGTGATACTCGTACAGAAGCTCAGGCTGAAGCTTATAATACTGGTGGCATCCCTCCTGGTAATTTCCAGGGTCAGGGCTGGCCAACAGCTTATGGCACCCAGAACTTCTCGCGTCAAGTACGCCTCGAGTATGCACTCCTTGGTTACAAGGGCCCGGAATTCTACGACACTGGTATCATCTATTGTCCGTACATCCCGGTAATGGTTCAGAGAACGATTGGTCCTAATGATTTTGCTCCTCGCGTTGGCTTACTAACACGTTATGGTGTAGTAGACAACATCTTTGGTGCTAATCTTTACTACCACGTCATTATTCTCAAGAACCTCGGTACTCCGTTTGTTCCTGGAACACAGTCGGTCTACTTCTAAGAAGTACATCGGTTTAGAAAAAGAAAGTAATTTTCACCTGGTAAGTCCCAGGAACTTTAAAAAAGGGCATCTTGCGGTGCCCTTTTTTATGTTTAAATTCAAAAAAAACACATAAAAAGAATAAATATTTGTATGGCATTAACAATATTTTCTAATATAGTAGCTGACCCTGCAGCAACACTACCTACAGCTTTTAACCTAACAACATCAAATAACGGTGTTACAGCTACAAGCTTAGGCAGCAATGCAAAAGCTATTTTGTTTAATGCAAAAACAACAACATCTACTTGGAATAATCTACAATTTTTAGTAGATGGTGTTACAACCTCGTTTGCTGTTGCTAATGAATATAATGGTGAAACCTTTGCTTTATTACTTAATAGTGGCGATTCTTATACATATACAATCAATACTGCCTCGGTATTACAGAAACTTTCTGCCTATAATGCTTATGATTCAATAAGCACTGAAAAAACAAGACTTTGGAACTTAAACGGTTAATTTACTGCCTTACAGTCTTAGTAAAATACTTATATTCGTCTATTAGCGCTTTATCTAGAAGACTATAGTTACTAGCTCTTGTAGGGTTAATATCAATACCACCGCGCCTTACGTATAGACAGCTCACAACAAGCTCTTCAGGTTTAAACAGTCTAAATAAACGCATATAAATTGTTTCACAAATCTCCTCATGAAAATGACATTCATCTCTAAAAGAAACAATATATTGTAAAAGAGATGTTTGATTAATCTCATACTTGCCTTTATAGTGAATATAAACATCGCCCCAATCAGGTTGAGAAGTAACTCTACAATTACTCTTTAATAAAGCAGAATGAAATCTTTGTACTTTAGCTTCAGGGATCTCTATTGCAGATAAAATAGAAGGATCCTCTACATATGATCTAGATTGTATCATAGTAACATCAATATTATTTTCAAGTGTAGGATAATCTTTATTGCTAAATACCGGTGGATAATACAAATCGTCTGACACCGCAGCCGTAGATCTTACATATACTTTGACATCCGTCTCAAGTAAACTGGACAAATCCTTTGCAATAGTACTCTGTAATTCGTTTAATACTTGAATCATGTTACCTTTAAATACTTGCATATTAAAAGAATTCATGTATAGCTTAATAGACTTTGATTCTACAATATACTTGTTCTTAGCAGGATAAACTATTTTAGCAATTGCTGCAATAGGCATACCTTCCTGTGTTAAGCAAGAAACTTCATATGCATTCCAAATATCAAAACCACCGAAAGGTGCGTTTTCGTCTGTGATATCTAAATGCTTACGATTGTTGATTCTTGGCTCACGTACTAAAAGTGAAGGATCATAAGTCGACTTATACCCTGTTACTTTACCTAAATGCTTCGAAATGTTGCTATTGTCTAATACCTTGTTCATATAGTTTAATTTTAATCTGTTCTAAGCGTTCTTCAACTGTTCCTTTTAAAATAGTTACTCTATCTCTCCATGAAGGTTGATTCAAATAATGATCTTCGTATAAATCTATAATAGCATTCCTAAACTCAATATCAGTACTTCTCTCTCCGTCATCAACTAACTTAATTTCATGAGGATCAGGATAAAAAATAATATCATACTCATTATAAAATCTGTACCAATAATGAACTGCTTGTTGCCATACTTGCTGAGTTACTAATTTCTTTTTAAAGAAATATTCTGTATAAACCAACCCGTCAAGCAGACATCTATCATGAACAACGCCTTTACACCAATCGCCCATACCCCTACATGTAAATAAATTCTTTAGTTCTTCGTTTATAATTAACAATTGAGTTATATCATTAGCACCTTCTTCATTAATAGGTATATTACATTCATCTCTTATTTTTCTTGTAACTTCATCAATATAAAAGAATTTATCAAAAATACCACCACTACTCTTCATTAATTTAAGCAAAGTAGTCTTGCCCGAACATTGCGGCCCAGTAAACGTAATATTCATTAAACTATTATATACTAAGAACTTACTTACACCACTTTTTTCTTTTAACTATTTCTGCAATAATACAATAAACAGAAGTATCACTAAAAGCATCAAATATAGGCTCATTAGCTGACTCAAATGTCTTTTTACGTAGAACTAAATTAATTAGACGTTGTATTTTATCATTTAATCTTACCACTATAGCGGATATTGATGCAACAATATCTTCTTTTTTATGAAGATCTGAACCAAGACTTATATTATGCGGGCCGTAGTCAAATTGCTTTTTGCAAAATGTTTCATATTGCTCGCGTTGAATTTTTTTAAATTCTTCACAAGTCTCAGGATACGTGGCTTCAACGCTCTTAATATAGTCTTCCGGATTCACAATCTTACCCCGTAACCAACTTTACTTAAACTAAGAGTATTTAAATTGCAACCCCCCGCATAACTAATAGCGCTTTGCAAGTCCTGTGTAATTTCTAAAAGCTTTTCTTCGTAAGTAAAAGAATCGGTTTCCATAAGCTTCATTGTACCTTCAATGTTCTTTTTATCCATCTTATTGTGTATGCTAGCAGATCCGTAGTACTGTTTATATCGTCGTCCAGAAGCGTCTTTTACTACCGGTGCGGGGCTATCTGAACATGCAGCAAATATTGACCCACACATAACTATCTTAGCTCCTGCAACTAAAGCTTTCGCTATATCACCATTACAGCGAACACCTCCATCCGCAATAATAGGTATATCAAAATTTGTTGCATCATTATTAGCACACTCCATAACACAACTAAACATTGGATAAGTAAATCCTGTTTTATCTTTTGTAGTACAAGCATAGCCGCCTCCTATACCAACCTTAACTGCATCAGCACCCGCCATAGCTAAATATTCTACCCCATTACGTGTTGCAACATTACCTGCAATTACTTTTGTGTTAGGCAAATTATCCTTAATTATTTTAATTTGATCAGCGACTTTAGAGTGATGTCCGTGTGCGACATCTATAGTAATAAAATCCACTCTAAGCTTATGGTTACCTAAATTATTAATTAAAGCTTTATCTTTAAATTGTATTCCCACGCTAATTGAAACATTATTAAAACACGCCTCGTTTGCATCTCTGACAAATGCAAAAATATCATGATCAAACCTATGCATAATGTAAAAATAATGCTTTGAATCTAACATTTGACAAGTATCAAAATCAACACAGCATTTCATATTCGCCGGTACCACTGGTAAGCGAAAGGTTTTATCTAAAAAATTTACCTCCGTACTAATGTCTGCTCTTGTTCGAACAGAATTAAAGTTTGGCTTTAAAAAAACGTTTTCGTAATGTAAGGATATGTCCATTATTTTTCTAAGATTTTATAACCGGTAAATAAGCTTTTCCACAAATCAAATGCAACTTCATGTAACTTACTGTATACGTCTGGGAGTGTAAGATTTTCTATACCTATACCCTGACTTAACAGAATTTCACCTGCATCTACCTCGGGTACTACTCTATGTATAACGCAACCTGCATGCTTATACCCTTCTAGGAACGCTCTCTCTTGCGGATTAAACCCTTTAAGAGAAGGGTACTTATCAATAAGACCGGGGTGTAGATTATAAATTTCGTATTTATTACAGATATCTTTAGGTATAATTCTCAGATAGCCGTGCAGAGTTATAACTGGATTACTAAATTGACTTAAAATATGCTCATAGCTTTCTACAGACGGTTTAGATTGCAACATATACCATATAGTCCTATTAAGTTTATGCTCCCTAAACGTGGTTGTAGTCAGCAAATCTTTATTAACACCATCTGTGGTCAAGCGGTTTGTAACAATTGCATCAGGGTAAATGCTAAGAGCATTACAAAGATTATTAATCTCTGTACCTGTTTGTGAAAAAAAAGCTATCCAAGGTCTCATCTTCTAATAATCTTTTTAAACATCGATGTATTATATTTGATTAATTCTAGCTGATCATCAGTAACTTGATGTGAAATTAGATCAGCTAACTTAGTAGTTGGCTTATTGCTTAAACCGTAATCAGCATCATATTTTAATCCGAATATTGCGCATACAATAGGATTACTAGTATCACAAGAGACAATATTGTGTATGTTTCTATCGACATAATAACGAAATTCTTTTGCTAAGGAGCAGCCTAAAAGATGATGAGGCTTGCTCCAATCCCATACATTACTATTTATTAAATCAGCTATAAAACGTTGCCGACCTGAACAATACCGCTCAAGATTTGTCTTACCGTACCCTGTAGTTTGATAATAACTAAAATCAAAACTAATAGCTATCATATCTGCGTTATCAGACATAAATTTGTAGCAATCAACCAAATCTTTCCAGGTTTTCCCTTGTACTGCGCCAATAGCTTTTGTATAAAAGCTCTGCTTTAATGAATCAGCTTTATCTTCAAAAGATCCCCAACTTTCTACGGTGCCGTCCGCATCTTCTAAAACATCCGGTACAATAAACATATTTGGTTTAATATCTAGCCCGGCTTTATAAAATTCTTCTGAATCAAACGCTTTGCCTAATTCAAATATAGAGTTATCTAATAAAACCTCTCTATTATAAGTATCTCTTGCTGACTTAAAATAATTGTAATATTCCAGGTAATCTTTAAATAGATGAACTAATGCATAGTCAAAATCGTTGTAACTTCTTGATTCATTTAGTATAGATATAGGCGATTCGTGCGAAACTTTCATTAGCATAATTATATTATAAATGTAAATAATAAGTAGATCAACATGAATTATCCCAAATACTATGGTAATTATCTAGGTATAGTCGTACAAAATAATGATCCACTTAAAAGAGGTAGGGTAAAAGTCTTTGTACCGCATATTTCGCCGACTGTTTATAAAAAATGGAATGAAGTTTCTAAAGATAAAAAGTTTAGATTTATAGGTGCAAATGTTTGCAGTGATATAACAGAAATTCTAGAAGATTTAAAATTAATTTTACCATGGGCTGAAATGGCTGCACCTTTAGCAGGTGAAAGCGCTAGCGGTAGATTTAATGCTTTTTTAAACGCTTCAACTATTAGTGATAGTAGTAATTTCGAAACTGCTTTTGTTAATTTAAGTTCTTGTGAACCAAATCAAGAAGAAGTGTCCGAAGATACACAAAATGTAGATAATATAGGTGAGAAACCCGCTAACATATATGATATTTCGTATTTTAAATTAAAAGATGCATTTAGTAATCCTGCAGAAGTTAATGCCAATACGGCTAATGAATTTTCTTTTTGCTATAAACCTGAAGCATATAGTAATTGTGCTAAGGGAGCATTTCCTCTGCTTAGAGTTGGTGCGCATGTATGGGTATTTTTTAATGACGGAGATCCGCTCAAACCAGTAGTATTTGCCGCATCTTTTGGAAGTGAGGATTGGAAAGGCATACATGACATAATTGATGATGATGTTGGTAGTAATGAGCCTGATGAAGGTATGGATTACCCAGGGACATATGAAAATGTCGCTAAAACAGAAAATGAAAATGAAGATATTAATACACAGACTTATCGAAATAAGTATGTCATCAATCAAAAAGGCGGTACAATAGCATTCGTTAACACAGATAACAAAGAAGTTTTAAAATTGACTCATTATTCAGGGTCTTTTAAAGAGTTTAATAACAAAGTAAATATTGAATTAGCTACAGGTAACGATCAGAAATTAGTTTTAAGAAATCAATTTTTAACAGTAAGAGGAAGTAGAAGTGAGTTTACAGAGCTAGATTATGATAGTATAGTTCGAGGTGACTTTTATAAAAAAATAGGTCTGCTCAATACAGACGTACATGAACAATGGAAAGAAAAGGTTTCTCTCATTAATCAGATTAAAACTTTATTTAATATTGATAGAGCTAGCGGAGGAAATTATGATGTATGTCCATCTTGTAACAAGCCTATAGATAAAAGATTTTTAATTAATTCTTATGTTGAAGAAGGTAATAACCAACAATTTTTGTTTGATATTATGAACGCTACATCTTCTTCCAGTAAAGCTAATAGCGCTTGGAGCAAAGGGCTTACCCCTTCTGGGTTAGTTGAAAATATTAAAGTCGGGCCTAAAGGGCAACCAGTCTTAAAAGATCCTACAGAAACTATTGATGGTACAGCAGATGGCAGCTCTTTCTTTCCTCCCCCTGGTAATGCATTTGGCTCGACTTGTAAAACTTGTGGTGGATCAGGAAATAGTCCTAGTTCTGCGGGTGGCAGTTTTTCAAAAACACCAGAAAAATCACAAATACCAGATTTAATTAAAGGAAAAATAGGAGAGCTTACAGAATTAGAAAAACAAATGGGGCTAGGTGGAAGTGAGATTATTGAAATAACAAAAAATAAAATTGAAACTATTGGTATGACTATGAATGATTTTTCTCCTTTAAGAGTCGATCCTGAAGGTAGATTACTAATATCAGAAGTCGCAGTATCTAAATACGGTGCATATACAGCAAGAAAACCCTCTCCATATTTTGAAAAAGTTCAAGTTGATGATCTACCTGGCGGCTCATACACATTAAACGTATGCAACAAATATAATGTAATGGTTGGTGCAGGGGGACTGAACTTAAAAAGCTTTGGTATTGTTAATATTGCTGGTGCTATGACTAATATAACAGGCATGCAAGTTAATATAGGTAGTCAGCATGAAATTAATATTGATGGTGGACAGCGACTGAATTTAATTGCTGATACTGTAAGCGTCTCGCAAAGAGAAAATAAGCAAGTTGTTGTAGGTGGGTCGCTAGGTGTTACTCATAATGTTACGATTGAAGGCGGTCTTCATGTAGAAGGAGAGCTTTCCTGTAACCACTTAACTGTGCCTATGCAAGCACTAGAAACCGGAGAAGCAAATGTATATGCATCTCCAAATACAGATGCACAAAATAAAAACGGTTATGTTATAGGGTTTGCTGTTCCAATGTCTAATTACGCCACAGTTAATGATGCAAAAAATAAAACGTATAAAGAAGGACAGCCTAAAGATACCGGTGAGCCGTATTTAGGTTTTACAGATGCATCTGTAGTCGCAGGTCGTATTAAGAAAAAGACAAAAATAGGATATCTCAAGAGAGACGAGGTTATAGGCTATATTGACCCTACTGATTATAATAAAATATTTGCACCGGATGTAGGCGGCCCGTGTTATGGGAGCCAGCGCATACCGATTTACGCCACTAAAAATGTTAATACATTAGAGGATGTTCCTGTCTTAGCTTCTGATGTCGGCGAAGAAGCTGATGCTAAAGATATTCCGATTTATGGGTCCGGACCCGGTGATGATGCAGATCTTCGAAATGGTACGGTTCGAGCTAGTATTAAAGGATCTGATGCAGGAACAGGCGGAAAAGACCCAGAAAAAATGCCATTTATTGTATACGGCTCTGGCGCAGATCCGGATTCTATTTTAAGCTATCCTCATACACATACATATCAAACACTTGCTGTTGATCTAAAGAAAGCGCAGTATGAAGTAAGACAAGAGGTAATCGATCGAGGCGACGCGCGCGGAATGGCTAAGCTGCCTACAAATGCTCCTCAAGGTGATAACCGTAGTATTAATTCAATTGAAGGTTAGTTTTTATTTTTCCAGTCAACTCTATGTTTTATATTCCAGTCTAATAAAGCACGTTCGAACCCTACATCTTTACCTTCTTTTTCAGACATAAACCATTTATGTCGTAAGATTTCTTCGCGTTCTTTAAAAAATTCTTTATAAAGATTAGAATTTCTTAAAATAGTATCTGAAGACGACAGGGAGCTCGTCATATTATTATTTATTTAATAAAGTATAAAAAACACTAGTCACCTCAAAGGTGCCCACCGTCCCACCCCTAGTGCATATATGCTTTGCTCCTTCTAAATTTATTTATATTACTCTAACAGCTTTTTTTTCAAAGAATTAAAAATTTCTTTTTTTTCGTCTAATGCTTGCGTTTGTAAAACATCAATCATTTTTAATATAACATTTAATCTTAGCATTTTTAAATACTGAAACTTAGCACTAATGTTAATCGGCTCAAACATTTTTTCACAAATCAAAAATAATATAGAAAGCTCATCATCATTAAGAGATCTTAATGTTTGCTCGTAGATCATAATTTTATATCTAAAAATGATTCTTCTGTTATATTAGTATCGCGTGCGCCTATTTTATAGGAAGAAATCTCTGTCTCTTGAGGCGCAACCTGAACTTTGCTACTATCTAAATAACTATCCAGCCACCCAGATATAGGATTTTCTTTTTGATTATATATTTTCTTGTAACCTAAGGATCTTAATCGATTATCACAAAGCCACTTTGCATAACCGCCTAATACATCTATATTAAGCCCTAATAATGACCCTTTACTAAACAAAAATTCTGCCCACTCTATTTCATTCTTAACAGCTTGCTCATATATAGCATATATTTTATCTTCACTCTTTTTTACTATAGAAGTAAATCCTTCTTTTTCTTCGTCGCGCAAAATTTTAAGTAAATTTTGTGTTATAGCAAAATGTTGAGATTCATCTCTTTGAATAAATTTTATAATCTTTGCATTGCCTTCCATCTTACCCCGATATCCAAAATAAAATGAGCATGCAAAGCTCACATAAAAAACCAGCCCTTCCATTACATTAACTGACAAAATACAATCAAATATTTTCTGCTTTAAATCTTTTCTATCTTCATCACCAAGAATTTTATCATAATTATTTCTAATTAATTCTGCTCTACGAACAATTTCTTTATCTTCCATTATGCTATCAAAAAAAGCAGAAGCATCAGGGTGTACATTATTTAAAAGATAAGAATAGCTATAACTATGTATACCTTCAAAACGTTGCCAAGTATTCATGCATATCTCTAATTCTGGATTTGAAACATAGTCTTTTAAGGAATGTATAGACCTAGAGAGCATGCTATCCCCTAATGTTTGAAATCTCAAGTTTTGATCAAAAACAAATCTTTCTTCTTTAGAAAGCTCTTTATAATCACTCCTATCTTTACCTAGCGCTATTTCATGAGGCCACCAAAAAAACTCTTCTTGTTTTTTAAATAGTTCAAAGAAAATCGGGTATTTAAATTTGTCATATCTCTGTAAATTCAAATCTTCACCAAAAAAAAGCGGCTGCTTTGTATGGTCAATTTGCTTTAAATTTAAAACAGATTTCATAAAAGATTATTATAGCTTACATGCACCACTAGAGCAATCATGTTCTTTTTGAGATTGCTCTTTATCACCGTCATCAGTATTGTTGTAATATAAACTCATAAGCCCCATACTATACGCATACATTATTTCTTTCATTACCTTTGCATCTGGCAGTACATTATTCTCATAATGATTATAATTATAATATAGATTAGTTGATATTGCCATGTCAATATATTTTTGCAAGACGGCATTAAGGTGAATAATACCGGTATTATCTTTTAACTCATAAGCAAATTCATAATTTTCATGATACTTACCAATACCCGGGACAAGCACTGGTAATTTACCCATCTTAGAGGTTTTAAATGTGACTAAAGAGCGAACAGGCTCAACACCATTTGTTGAACTTTGAATTACAGAACTGCTCTCGCAGGGCATACAGCAAGAAAGAGTTGAATGCCTTAATCCATGCTCTTTGATTTGATCTCTAAGTTTATCCCAATCTAAGCTAAGCTTACGCTTTACTATTTCATCAACTTTCTTTTTGTAGGTGTCAATTGATAAAATACCTTTTGAATATTTTGTTCTATCAAACTTCTCACACTTACCTTTTTCTTTGGCAAGATTTAAACTTGATAAAAGAAGATAATATTGAAAATGCTCCATGTACTCATCAACCAAACTTAAAGCTTGCTTTGAATTATATGATACATTATTTTTAGCTAAAAATGCTGCAAGATTGGTAATTCCAATTCCTAGGCTCCTTCTCTTTTTTGCAAAATTTTCTGCAGCTTTATTAAAGTACGCTTGTATATCTATAATCTCTTCTAAAAACCTTACTGCAAGATCAGTAGTTTTCTCTAAATCTTTCCAATCTTTTATTTCAATCATATTAATAGCAGAAAGAATGCACATACCTATCTCTGCATCAGGATCGTGATAGTCTTTTAACGGTATAGTGGGATGAATAACTTCTGTGCAAAGATTGCTCATTGTGACTTTATCTAGCCAAGGCGTGTGTTCATTAGCAGTATCAACATTAAGAATATAAATTCTACCAGTTTCGACCCGTTCTTTAACAATTAATGAAAATAGCTTTCTTGCGGAAATTTTCTTCTTAATTTTTATTTTTTTGTCTAGCTCACATTCTTCATATATTTTATTAAATTTTGACGTTCCCCAAGCTTCATATAGATGAGGCACTTCATGTGGACTAAATAAAGTAACATCATCATTCTTTATAACACGATCATAGAACAATCGCGACATACCTACAGTGTAATCTAATTTTCTAACCCTATTATCATCTGTACCTGCATTGTTTTTTAATACAACAACATCATCAATTTCATAGTGCCACCATTGAATATTGGTTGTTGCTGATCCGCCCCTTAATCCGTTTTGTTGCCAAGCTTTAACTGAAGCTTCAAATATCTTTAAAAAGGGTATAACCCCGGTATGAACAACCTCTCCATTATTTACCGAAGAACCGATAGCTCTTATTTTTGAAATATCTATTCCAATACCGCAACGACTAGCTGTTGCAATAGACACTGCAGTGCCCGATGCAGTAATTGACTCTTTATTATCATCTACTCCTATCAAACAGCAACTTGCATAACTTTTAGAATTTGTCCTCACTCCAGCCATTATGGGAGTGGGTAAATTTATTTTATGTTTTGATATCGCATTATAAAACCGCCTTACATATTCTAATCTTGTATCAGCAGGGTAATTTATAAATGCATAAGCAGAAATTAATATATAAGCAAATTGCGGGGTCTCAAAAATTTTATTTGTTACTCTATTCTTAATAAGATATTTGTCACATAATTGCTTTATTCCGGAGTAAGTAAAATTAAAATCGCGATCATGATCAATAAATTCTCCTATTTTATTAATTTCATCTTCAGTATATTTTTGAAGAATTTGTTCGTCATAAACCTTATTCCTTATACCATGATAAATTACGTCAATTAATCTAGGTGCGTGCTTACCGCCCCAGACATCTTTTCTTAATTGATAATTTAAAAGCCTACTAGCAACAAATTGATAATTTGGTTTATCAATAGAAATTAAATTTGCTGCCGATTCAATTAAAACTTGATGTATTTCTCTAGTAGAAATATTTTCTACAATATTTAACTTAGCATTAATTTCTATTTCTGATAAGCTTACTCCAGAAATATTTTCTATCGACCAATTAATAACTTTATGAATTTTATCTATATTAAATTTTTCTTGCTTTCCATCCCTCTTTTTAACCATTATAGCACTCATTTTTTTGTAAAAATAAAAAAATATTTATCTAATCTTTTCTAAAAAAATTAAGGATTTGTATACTTTTTTACCACTGCATGTAAAAAATTATTTGTTGTGTTTTTATATATATTTTTATTGCTTAATACATAAATAACAAAATAACCTAGTGATTGAAATTTATTTAATCCTGTACAATCTAAAACCTTGCTGTATAATTCTTCTTGTGTAATTTTTGAATCAGTAAAATATTCTAAATGCTCACTATCTATAGGGTATACACCTTTTCTTAGATAAGCAAAACAATTATTACAGCTTAAATTATATTCATTAAGTGTTTCAACATAAAAAGTTTTATCGATTTTTTCTGATAAATGGGTCCCTAATGATTCAAGTTTTGTTAGCAGATAATTAAACTTTGGATTAATATTAATTTTTATTCCTCTAAAAAACTTAGGCATTACTGTCTCACCAGGTATAAGATGAATAATATCCTTAGGATTATATTTTTCGTTAATCTTTAGCCTCTTTTGATCATATAAATTTTTTAATTGAAAACCAAGTAAACAGTAAGGATAATCCGCATCACTTAAATAAGAAAATGTATCTATATTTAAAGGCTCATCTACAAGATTAACGTCTAACACTGTCATATCTCCATTATATGAACAAAGATATCTATATCAACGTATTATCAGTTCTTTTAATAAAATAACAAAAATAGAGGTTAAAGTTGCAAGTAAGGAGGTAGTAATAGCTGTTTTAAAATTCCACATCCCTTCGGTCTCGGTTTTGCGTTTACTAAACTCTGTAGTAATTTGACCAGATAAATTATTAAATTTTTCTGTGACAACATCAGCAATATGGGAAAATTTTAATTGAATTTCTTTTTCTAATGAATTGATTCTTTGATCGAGGTTTTCTTCCAACGATTTAATTCTATGGTCTAAACTTGTTAATTGCGTTACGAGTGAAGGTTTACCATTACCATGATAAACAGTCTTAAAAACCGTATCAACGTCTTGTTGTAGCTTTTTTATATGCGAAACTGATGGAGATTTTTTTGCCATTAGTTAACTTGAAAAGAATACGTAAGAATACCTTTCGGTAAACTGTATACCTTACCCCTCATTTTACCTGATGAATCTTTTGTAACGACAGTCATCTTATCTTGTGTAACTACTGGTCCATTAACGATTTCAACAGATCCTAAATTTAAAGAATAAGTCTTAATTCCCTTTTTTACATCAAAAACGTTTATTGTGTTTTTACCTGCTAAAACAGCAGAATAAAGCTTAGTCATATTAATTATTTATCGTTGGTATTTACCATTTTAGAATAAATATATAAAAATATGGCTGACACCATTACAAAGATCTTGATACGTCAAGGTACCGATATTCAGCGCCGTACGGCTAATTTAACGGGTGTTGTATTTAGTAGCGGCGAGCCTGGTTATTGCGTCGATACTAAGCGCTTGTATATCGGCGATGGTAGCACCTCAGGTGGTAACGCTATTGGCATTCAAAATCTTGGAACTTTAGATAATTTGTTCGGAAATTACCAAAATGGACTATCTTATGAAGCTATTACAACTATTTTAAATAAAGGCGCAGCTACTGGCGATATTGTTTATGATGAAACGACAAGAGGTCTTTATGCATTAACTAGCGTCAATACATTTCCTCCGCTTTCTTCAGAGTTTGTAAAATTCGATTTTGTTACACTTATCAACGACACTCAGTTAGAGTATAATAGTCTAGACCAATTGCAGATAAAAGATCAGGGTATTGGACCAAGACAGCTATCATTTGCTGTAGTAGATAATTATACAATTGGTAAACCAGCGCTAAACGCACCAATTGGACTGCTGGAAGACTCAGTTGAAAATAGATTTCTACAAAATGTTCCCGGAAATACGTTTAAGTGTAACTATACAAACGCGAGCAATAACCCGCAAGATTTATTTGTAAGGCCTAGCACTGTTTTAGGTAGAACTGCTACCTCAAATTTAACATGCTTTTCATTCTCTACAATTCTACAAGAAGCTACATTTACAGCACAAAATGGTATAACTATTAATCAATCTGTTAACCCACCTGTATTTTCTTTAGACGCGGCAAAATTTACAGTTGATCAACCTGGTAGTAGCACCCTGGGTACAATTACATTAAGAAGACCAACTACTGTATCCGGAAATCTTACTGTAAATGGTACCGGCACCTTTACACAAACACTAAGGTGTAACCAAGACGTTATAGCGTTTTTTAGTTCAGATAGAGACTTAAAAGAAAATCTTAAACCATTAAAAAGCAGTCTAGATACTGTATTGAAAATTACTGGTTATTCTTTTGATTGGAAAAATGTAGCGTCCGATTATCCTCAATATGCTCATTTACAAGGAAGCGATATTGGTCTTGTTGCACAAGAAGTAGAGGCCGTTATTCCAGAAGCAGTCGAAACCAGAGAAGATGGGTTTAAGGGTATTAGTTATGTAAAGCTTATTCCCTATTTAGTTGAAAGTATAAAAGAGCTTAAAAAAGAAATAGATTTTTTAAAACTTCATAATAAATTACGCGGATGAAATTTGATCAAGAATTAAAAAAAATCTTCGAAGATTTTAATATTTACCCTCAGCATCAAACTGCACCAAGTACAGGTCCAGATATAGGAATGACATCAGGAGATATTCAAAATACATTTCCTAGTAAACAAAAAACAGTAAATTTAAAATTACCTAAAAAAATTAAGAAGAAGCTAAAAAAAGACCGATAACACTTTTAGCTCTATTACCTACCTGAGAAGCCCATTTACTATTTTTTAGTTCTTCTGCTGCTTTAACATAATCACCTACAATAATAGCTTCTTTGGTTTTTATAAATTTATTAAGCCTGTTAATACCCATATTAAAAGACAGATCGAGTATAGCTAGCTTTATATTTTTAGGTAGCCCGTCAAAATTAGTAATCCATGATTTTGAATCTTTGTAAGCTATTGTAAGTGTTATTTTAAATATTTCTTTTATTTGATTATCTGTAAGTTCTGATTTTCCGGAAATAATGTTATTGTAATTTGCTCCTACTTGATTTAGGATTTTTTTAGCATCTGGTCTAGTTAGATTAAACCCTATGCCAATTGTAGGTATACCTAATGAATCATTATATACCTTTGGTCTATAGCCTTCATGGTCCTTAATAAATTTAAAAATATCATCAAATGTAAGCTTTGTATCCTCTGCTTTTTGTATAATAGCAGGAGGAGGTAAATCAGCTACATCTTCTAATAAAAAATTAACTAGGTCGTCAAATCGCACCTAATTATTTATTGTTTTTACTCAAAACAAATATACCAACACCCTCCCACCACTCTAGTCTTTGATTGCCAAAATTATGTTTATGTATCTCTAATCTATAATCTTCATTGAGATTTAATTGCTTTATAGCCTCATTAGTACCTTCTACTGCATTAGGGTCTATCCAATCATCGACAATAAAGATAAAATTATCTGCTAGCGTTTCGTAGTAATAGCTTAACGCTTGAAATTGTTCATGTTTTTTATGACCACCATCATAAAAATATACATTTACATTATTAATATCAGTCTTTTTTAAATCTAAATCAAAACAATCAGCTTGAATAAAATTAGGCTCTTTACCAACATGTGTTCTAAAATTATTTAAAAATAAATTCATTAAACTAAGATCGTAGTTTGACCAAATCCAATTATCGATAAGCCAGTGTTTATCTATATTATCGATATTGTCTTTTAGAGCAGATACAGAAGTAGATCCCCCGCAAATACCTATTTCTAGGTATCTGGTTTTTTTACCTACAGTGCGTAATAAATGATTTAAAAACTGTCTAAATCTATTACCGCTCATTCCTTCAAGTCCAAAAACTTGATAAGGGAGCGTATTTTTTGTGTCATCGTTAGCTAAAGCAAGAGCAGTTTCAACATAATTTTGAAGCTCTTTAGAATCCATAAAGTTACTTATTTATTAATTTAATACTGCAACTTTAACTACTTTAGGATATTTACTTGCAAATAGCATGGCATCTTTTTTATGTTCAAAGAAAACATCTATTACAGGAAGCTTTCCGTTTGATGCGCTTTTTGCAACTACAGCAGAGCCGGTATCTACAGCTTTTACTAAACCTACATTAGGTATTATGACTTCTTTTCTATAAGGAATAATGCGCGGATCAACTGCAATAGACTCACCTTGTTTTAAAGTATAGCCGGTAGAGCTTTTCTTTTTAGAGCTATAATAATCTGTACCATCACCTTTAGCCCAATAAACTGTAAGTCTAACTGTCATAATTTTAAATCCACTATTATTTGTTTTAGGTATAAACTCATCTTTATATACAACACCGTCTGCTTTTACTTTAATATTCTTTGAGACCACTTTTTCTTCTACTAATGGCAATGATTTTAATTCTGCTTTAACGTCTTTAATAGTTTTTTTACTTTCATTAAATCCTGTATAGCACAATTGCGCTGTAGAGACAATTAAGGCTGTTATGATTAATACTAGCTTGTTTATTTTTGTGTTAGTTTTCATAAAAGATTAGTTCGCCTTAGCGGCTGAAGCCCATATATGGGTTAAAATAATATGTCTTATATTTATTCTAGTTTAGCTATTTCCCAAGGAAAGTCAAGCCAAATATTATCGTCAAATTCTCTCACATAATAAGTAGGTGTAAATTTAGTAGATTTTTTTATATAAAGTGTTGCAAATCTATAATATTTAAATTCGTGTGTATCTAGATAATCTTTGACACACAGTAATGTTGAACCTTTATCTGATAAATCATCTATGACTAAAACTTTTTTATCTCTATAATCTGAATTAAACTTTATTCCTGGAGGCTGAGTTACAACAATATCCCCAGCTAGCTTTTCTTTGTAGCTTTTTAAGCCAAAATTAAAAACTTTGCAGTCTAGCAAATGAGATAGCATAACACCAGGTACTAACCCTCCCCGGCCTAATGAAAGTATAGCATCGCAATATTTAACCTCACCTGCAAGTATTGTACAGTCTTGTTCTATTTCAGACCACCCGAGCGCTAACTTATGCATTTATTTTATAATAATCTATATTATTAAAATTTCAAATTTTAGTTATTAATTTAGTAATATCTTCTTTTAGTTTGTTTAAGTTAGTAAGAATAAAATGGTAATCGTCTTTTAGTCCTCTAGAAGCTCTTTGTGTCATATTATTGAGATCTAAAGCTATTCTTCTTTTTAATGTTGTATCTTCTTCACCCTCACTTCTCACAGTACTATATTCTTTAGGAGCATAAGCATAAGAATCAGTATTACGCTCAGTATGATTAATGCCCTGATTATATGATTCAAATAGGGCTTTTATATCCTTGTTCACTTAAGTATTTATATGGCTGATGATTCTGAAGCTATAAAAAAACGAAAAGCAGCTGCGGCAAGAATTTGTAAAGATGCACAATATTATAAAGTCTGTGAAGGTTGCGAATCAGTCGTTCTAGAAGATAGTGTATTTTGTCCAGTTTGTGATGCTTATAGATTTGATAATAATGTTGAGAGAATAAAGAAGACGGTTAACGAATTAGCAAAAAGAGAGAGAACAGCGGTATTACCCTCTGATTTTATCTAAAGGAACGTAGTCATTTAAATAGTGTGAAAGAAGAATAACCTTCTTCATAATTTCTTCCTTCTTAGCACCTTTACTTTTTTTTGCTTCAGCGTATAAGTCTAATATCTGATCGGCGGTAATTTTTTTTCTCCCCGCATTCATAATAATATTTATTCTTAATCGAGTTGCATTTTTATTCAAGTATAATAATATAAGTATATGTCAAACGTTAACCCTCTTACATTACAAGAACATGTTGCAACCTTTACTGCCGAATACGAAAAGTTTTCTAGCGGTAATAATGCCGCAGGAACTCGCGCTCGCAAGGCACTTCAAGAAGTAATTAAGTTTGCTCGTGAAGCTCGCAAAAGCGTTCAGGAAGAAAAGAACGCCCGCAAAGCTTCTAAGTCTTAATACAAAACATTAAGGCTACATTACGTGGCCGGGTCTCCGTGCCTATTCTTGGCGTACCGTTAATACCGTCCTGTACTACAGTACGTGCATAAAAAGTAGGGTTTGCAGTATCACCACCTGTACCCGCAAAAGGTTTATTATATGGTGCACCAGATGTGCCGGTAAAACCATCATTTGTCGAATGCCAGTGACCTTGAAATTGATCTAATTGACTTGATCCTATTACTCTACCGGAATCAATACCTCTATTATTATCCCAACCTCTTGGGAACTGACCTCTCATATCAGGTAAATTGAAAGTTGTAGAACCATCACCTGCACCATATGTTGTTTGTAAAATGTTGAATAAAGCAGAGTACGTAGTGCGGTTTACTGCTTGACCGTTACATTCTAAATAGCCTTCAGGCGGAGTGGTGATTGCCCACATTATAATTGAACCTGTAATTGCACCCGTAGTCCCTCTTATCTGAGATACTGTTGCTTTAAGTGTTTGATTGCCATCAGATATCGGTAAAACATCTGTGATATTAACGTTTGCTGCAGGATTTAATCTACTAATGGTTATATCTGCCATAATAATTATTTATCTATTTTTTAGATAACAATTTATAAATAATATTGTATAATTATGGATTGGTTAGATGATTATTTAGATGCGCTATCGGACGGCAAAAGTTATAATTTTCCGCCTGATAAAATAACCTGGAATAAACCAGTACCTAACCAAGTACAAAAAAAATTAATTTTTGATTCAATGGCTGATTCGGAGGCCGAAAAGCGATTATTATTTGAAAAAAGATTTCATGAGCTTAGTAAGCTAGAAGAGGAGTCAGCAGGAAGTTATACAGCAGGCGATATAGGAAATATTACACAAGAATATTCCGTTAATAATAACGGTGAAATAATAACGCTTTCGCCTACTTCAAACATATTACAGGTTACCGTTTCTAATACAGTAACATATTTTACAATACAAGGTGATGGTTTTTCTTTTAATGTTTTAAATGACTTTGATGTAAATGATTTCAATAGCTGCTATCTTTCAGCTTTTAATTTAGTTAACATAACGACTGACGATGATCAAATATTTGTCGGTGATAGTTCAAGCTTTGTTACATCTCAATCACTTTATTATACGTGGTTTTATACAAGTACCGGATCTGCCATTTTTACCTTTAATAAGACAGAATCACCTGCAGTTACACCTTCAGTTACACCTACAACAACACCTACACCTTCAATTACACCCTCTAAGACTGCTACACCAACAACAACATCGAGTACAACGCCCACGCCGTCAGTTACTACTACAACTACACCCACTACAACACCAACATCTACTCCCGGGGCAACGCCTACAGTAACACCAAGCATCACACCTTCAAATACATTTACAACAACTCCTACTAATACACCAACTAACACTTCAACAAGCACACCTACTAATACACCAACAAATACCAATACACCAACTAATACCCCATCTGTTACAGTGACGTCAACAGTTACAAGAACACCTACAAATACAGTAACTTCAACAGTTACAACAACACCTTCTGTTACACCATCCAATACACCTACAATAACACAAACGCCATCTAATCAGCCTATAGTACCATCACAAACACCAACAAATACAGTAACACCAACTAACACACCTTCTAATACAGTAACGCAGTCTATTACCCCGACCAACACGCCTTCAGAGACACCTACTAATACACCTTCTAAAACTGCTACAAATACACCAACACCTACACCAACACCAACTTTAACACCAACAGTAACTGTTACAGTTACTAATACAGTAACGCCTTCAATAACTGTTACACCTACGATAACGCAAACAGCAACACCTACAGTCACATCAACAGCAACACCTACAAATACACCAACAAACACAGTAACACCTACAATAACACCGTCTAATACTGTAACTGTAACGCCTAGTATTACAGTTACATCTTCTATAACACCTACTAATACTCCTTCTGAAACACCCACAAATACACCAACAAATACGGTAACACCGACGGTAACAGTAACAGTAACAGAAACACCAACCAATACTCCAACTAATACACCAACTAACACTGTCACAGTAACTAATACATCATCTGAAACACCGACTAACACACCATCCGAAACTCCAACCAATACGCCTTCTGAGACACCGACTAATACACCGTCTGAAACACCAACTAATACACCTT
>Ga0214923_10000307_pt1 | contig 74384 bp, 69 predicted proteins | sample LL1510_MetaG_FD_177993 | JGI IMG/M metagenome (GOLD analysis project Ga0214923, IMG submission 177993) | Freshwater microbial communities from Lake Lanier, Atlanta, Georgia, United States - LL-1510 | ecosystem: Environmental > Aquatic > Freshwater > Lake | place: USA: Georgia | collected...
TATGCTACAGAGACTCAGAAAATTGGAAAAGTCAAGAATGTCAAGACTTTCGCCATTTTCGGTGGTGAAGATATGGGTCTTCAACTGGCGAAATTGAAAGATGGGGTTGATGTGCTCGTTGCAACGCCTGGCCGGCTGATCGATCTGATCTATTCAAGACGTATTGATTTGACGGGAGTCAAAATTCTAGTTCTTGATGAGGCGGATCAGATGCTTTCGATGGGTTTCATCGAAGATCTTGAATTTATCATGGATTGCTTAGTGCAGACCCACCAAGTGCTGCTTTTTTCGGCGACAATGCCGAAAGAGATTCAGAATATTGCGGTCACTCGGATGAAGAATCCGCGCGAAATACGGTTGATTGGTGATAAGCCGGCTCCAGACAAATTAGAGCATAAATTTATTTTCTGTCCCAATCCTCACAAAAAAATGGATGAGCTGGCCAAGTTGTTGAGTGAGCTGCCGATCAAGCAGTGCATTATTTTTGGTAATGCCAGACATGAGGTAGAGAAGCTATGTGATCAGCTGAAAAATCGCTACGGACCGATGGATTTTTTACATGGTGGTCTAGATCAGAAGATGCGAACAGCGATTACAGGAAAGTTTGCGCGCGGTAAGACCAAGTTCTTGGTTGCCTCTGATGTGGCTGCTCGAGGTTTGGATTTTTCTAATGTGACACATGTGATCAATCTGCATTTTCCGCGTGATCAAGAAAGCTACATGCACCGCTCAGGAAGAACGGGCCGCATCGGAGAGAAGGGGACTTGTATCACCCTTGTAACCAAAAGAGATTTTCCTGCAATCAAGCGGCTTGTGCACTATCTGCAGAAAAAAGAGCCTGAGTGGTTAGGCAATCCTCCTAAAGATTACTAATTTTTTATTGAGTTTAAAAATTACATTGTCATACCTTAAGTTTAAAAGGATGAATAATGAAAAAAGCTTTTTTTGTACTGGCACTATTTACATTAGGAAAGTTGCAAGCGCTACCAGTCCTGAATCCTACCGATCCTACACTTTATACAAACAATTATTGGTGGGATCGTGACTATTACTACTGCAAGTATGATTCTTGGCTTGATAGATTCTCTCTTCATCTCGGTTTTTATGGCGACTATGTCTACGATAGGAAGCTTGGGATTGACAGAAAGCTAGAGGTGATAGATGGCGCCACCTTTTCTCTTGGCGGAGATTTTATTGGGACAACTTTGGCCACGAATGCGGGTATTGTTGCCTTAGATATCTGTCACTGGATCGAGATTTATGGCACTTTTGGTGTGACGAATTTATTCACTCAGTGGAATGGGACAGAGTTTGGGGGCATTATCGATGAAAGGGTATTAGATTTTAATTTCAGTCCCGAGGTGTCCTATACAGCTGGAGTATCAGTGGCTCTTTGGGAGTGTGGCTCTTTTACGATAGGTGCACAGGGGCAGTATTTCTATTGTAATCCCTACCTAACGAGCGTTACTTTTTATGAAAATGGATCGAAGACCAATTTTGATCACAACAACCGTTGTACATACCAAGAATATCAAGGGGCTGTTGCAGCTGCTTACACTTTTTCGACGCGTAACTTCGCTTTTATTCCATTTGGATCCGTTGATTTCTCCGGTGTGAATTGGAATCTAAATAACTTATTCGAGCTTGTTTTAGAGGAAGAGGTCCCTAATTTTGCAACAGCAGATCAAGAAAGGATCACTGGGTGGGCTATCGGTATCACAGCACTTCTTTGTGACTTAGCGTCTGTCACTGTAGAAGGGCGCTTTGCGAATGAAAAAGCGCTCCATGTGAATGGTCAGTTTGCGTTTTAGAAGAACGAGATAGGCTATAGCTAATCGAGTTTTAATCGACTATAACCTTAACCTCCTCTCTCTTTCAAAATCAGTTGACAGATCTATAGGCCAAGGCATAGCATAGCGCCATGTTGATTAGGAAGTCTTTTCAATTTAGATTTCAGGCGACGAAGATGTGCGTCAAGTTACTGCGAGCTCAATTAGATAAATGCAGGTGGCACTATAACCAGTTGCGTGAACAGCGTAAACTCGCTCATGAAGAGCTAGACATATCTCTATTCGAATATAAAAAATCTATATTTTTGCCTTTGTCCAGTGATGAGAGACCAATGTTCGCTCAAGTGTCCTCAGAGCTGCTAAACAATGTAGTAGATCTGTTAAACAAAGTTTCCCGATTTTTTTATAGAGGATGCCAAGGAGGAGAGAAGTCTAAATTCCCAAGATTTCGGGGATGGAGTAGGTGCATTAGCTTTTTTTATCTCTATTTTTCTTTTAATCGGAAGAAGCTGAACATCTCAAGTATTGGCATTAAGATGGATTCTCTGATTAGAGACTCTACGGAAGCAGTCTGTATGGCAGAAAGGTACAAAGGCACATCTTTAGTGGGTTATAGTCGATTAAGGTTTAAATGGCGCGAAAGCTCTGCGATTGAACGATCCCAAGCTATTTAATATTATTAATATTGAACAGCTTGCCATCGTTCAAGCCCGGGAACTTTGGCGTCATTTAAACCTGAATCGAATATACAAGGAGTCAATTTTGGCAAACCCTCTAGAATTCTCGTGTGACTTCATCAGTATGGGGTTGGTTGAATTTCCAGATGCATCAAGTCCAGATTATCCAGTATGGCTATCGCAATTGGGTAGTCAAGGCAAAATAATCCCCCCATCAGGGGCTTATGCAGCACCTCCCGATGGATTTTTAGAGGGGATCATTCGATCTTCTCAAAGTGCTCCAGTCATAATGGAACCTTTGGATTATAATCCCGATGACCCTTTCGAATTGTCTGGCTCTTTGGGAGGTAGAGATAGTTTTCTACAGTTTGAGGCTGTTGATCCATCTACACTCTTCCGATTTTCTAATGATTTTTCAAATGGTGATATTTTAGGCGAAACTATAGCGCAAGATCCGTATCTTGCTTACATTTTCCAATCGGCTCAGAATATTGCACCAGAAGAAATAGACTCACATCGAACTACTAACACTTCAGAATTTGCTGAGGATGCAACCTCTTCTGAAGATTCTCTGGGATCGATAGAAAATGATTCTTCAAATGGTGATATTTTAGACAAAACCCTAGCGGAAGATCTGTATCTTACTTACATTTTCCAATCGGCTCAGAATGTTGCACCTTCCAAAGGTTCCCTGCTATCTACAGAAGAAATAGACTCACATCGAACTACTAACACTTCAGAATTTGCTGAGGATGCACCCTCTTCTGAGGAGTCTCTGGGATCGATAGAAGACGATGAATCGGATGTAGCTACATGCTATGGTGTTCGAGGTAAAAACAAGAGGATAGAAGCGACGCGTCATATTACACGAACCTATCAGTGTGTCAGTTGTGGGCTTTCCTTGGAACGAAGAATAGACTATATAAAACATATGAAGATGAATCACCGAGAACAAAAAAAGTTTCCTTGTTGGCAAGAGGGGTGCGATATCGAGACAAACAGTGTCGATAGGATTGTAAAACATTATTTTCAAATGCATATAGCTGATGGATTGCAGCCTCGCTGCAATATATGCAAGAAACCGTTTAATGAATCCAGTGCTATAGAGAGGCATATGCCTATGCATTTTCCTCAAGAGCAACAAGCACTGAGAGAATCTATTCCTAAGACTGAGAGTCCGACATCGTATGGCGTCAAATGTGTTCTTGTCAGGATTCAAGACAGTATTGAGTATTATGATCGGGACCCAAGCGCGACAATGATCTTGTATACAAGGAGTAGGCTCAAAAGGAAACGAGGCAGGACTTATAAGTGAATCGCGTGTGATCCGGGTGTTCTCACATATAATGGGCTAAGCTTTACATCGCCCTTTATGCCGAACCGGGAAAATACATTCATGAATAAGGACGATCTAGCACTACACATTTGAGAGATCCTTGCTCGCGCATGTTTAAAAAACGCGAGCTTCGCTTTAGATTTTTAGAAAACCGAGAGCTGACAACCTTTGCCTATGTTCAGTTGTGGTTTTTTCGATTGTAGACTATACGCAAGCAATCCTCCCATGAGATTAATCACAAAATTGATTGGGCACCTAGATCTTGTATGTTCAATAGACATCTTGCATAACCCAATTTTCATATAACTGAAGCTTTAGTATAATGTAACGCTTGTTTTGCAAGTGTGAGTTTTGTGTGCAAAAATATGACACGATCATGGCGTTGCCATCTAATAGATTCAAGTCGCTTTTTTAAATCATGGTGAGTGTGGTCCAAGCGGCGGAGCATCAACGCATGAAAAAATGTGGGAAGCCTTCGCATCTGAACCTTCAGGATAAATTGCTTATGACATTGGAATATTTGAGAGAATAGAGAACCTATTTTTCATCTCGCTCGGAGTTATGGCCTTAGTGAAAGTGCTTGTTATAGAAATTGCAGATGGATAGAAGAAGTATTGGTTCGAGATAAGACGTTCGCTTTACCAGGAAAAAAGGTTTTATTGGATAGTGGTGGTGCAGTAGAGGGGTTGTGCAACAACCCTGCTTCCTATCACATTATTGCAAATATTATCAATTATACTAATTAAAAACTAATTTAGTTGACATTTTGAATTTAAAAAGCGCATTATAATTCACCTTTTTGAAGGCGAGGTTCTTGCAAGGTCAATTAGATCGACTATAAACGTGGTTCTATAGCAGCTGTTCCTTTCTTACGAGATTATTATAAAAAATTTAATAAATTTTATGGGCGCACTCGCAAACGCCTCAGTTTAGTTAATTGTAAGGAGTAAATTTTGTCAAATTTGATCTCATTCGGAATAAATGATTTAAACGATGAATTTCGGCTTGTAAATCCTGCAGATGCAGGAGCTGGAGATTTTGCAGAGCAGGTTCCAGATGAATACCTATCGCCATTGGCCTCTGTAGCAGGACGATGGCCTCCATCTGGCTCGTTTGTACAACCTTCCCATGATTTTTTAGAGGAGGTCAAGCAACATTTTGAGAGTCCTCTAGAGGCAAACAGACCTGGGGACCCTACCCTTTTTAGCCCTTTTCCATCTTCTTCGGGGTCAGAAGTTGCTGGTGCATCTCCAACAGCAACAGGAAATCATGATGATCATCTTTTTGACTCTGCCCAACTTCATCACGGCTTCAAAGTTTTTGAAGCTCCTGAAGGGGCAACCGAGGTTGATGATCCTGCTTTTTCTGCTTTTTTTCGATTAGATGGGGAGTTGCCAGCTTTTGACACTCTTGTCGAGGGAGCTGAAACTGACGATGCTCTTCCTAACACCTCATCTCCGCCTTTTTTGAATGGACCAAAGAGCGGTAAAGGTCCTGATACTGCTCAAAGGAGAGAGGCGGCTCTTAAGGGAAAGGCTAGGACGCGCCTCACAGCCTCTTTTCAACGATCTTATATATGTAAATTGTGCACCCCTAACTTCATAACAGACGAAGCAAGGATTTATGGAAAACATCTCAAAAATACACACCCAGAGCAAAATAAATTCCATTGTTGGGTAGACGATTGCACTACATTTCGGGCTACAACGGATGAAATTTTAAAACATTATTTTAGAATGCATGTCGCAGTTCCCTTCCGACCTCGATGCAATGAGTGTACAAGGCCGTTCGCACGATTAGATGATCTAAAGCGCCATATGACTTGCCATTTTCCAGAAGAAAGAGAGGTGGTGAGAGCGAACATTCCCCTGAATAAGATTCCCTCATCGTACACTGTGGAATGTATATGTGTAAGGAAGGATGAAGGAGTTGAATATTATGGTCGAAAGCCTGGTGCAAATATTGTTGTGCGTACAAGGAGTAGGTTCAAAGCAGATAGAGTTGGTGCTTCTACATGAAACGGTTATAAAGCAGCTGAATACGCTCAGACATCAAAACATCACATTTTTTCAAAGCGTTTTCTACGCTCTTTCTGCTTGAATGTGTATGGTGATCTGCCACCTCACAGTAGAACTTAATCTTTGGCTCTGTCCCTGATGGTCTCACTACAAGCTTAGAATCATCAGCAAGTCTCAGTAAAATCACATTCGATTTTGGAAATAGCAAAGGCTCCTTTTTACCTGTAGCTACATTCAGCTTCTCACGGCAAAGATAGTCTTCAACAAAAACCACATCTACATCGCCAATTTTGGTAGGAGGACTTTTTCGCAAGTTGTCCATCATCTCTGCCATTTTGTCATAGCCAGCTTTGCCCTCAAACTCAAACGAACGGTTCCTATTCGCATAGACACCATATTTCTGAAAGATCTCAAAGAGAAAGTCGGGAAGCGTTTTACCCTCCAATTTCAGCTTCAGAGCCATCTCAGCAATGATCGCTGCAGAAATGATCCCATCCTTGTCCCGCACGTGTGTCCCATAAAGATAGCCATAAGACTCCTCACCACCAAAGATATAGTGATGGGGTATCGCCTTCCCATGATCCTCATCCTCCCAATTCGCAATCTTCTCTCCGATGTATTTAAACCCGGTCAGAACATCAAGACATTGAGCTCCATAATGATGAGCGATTTTTGCAAACAGTTCACTCGTCACAATCGTCTTCACAAACACCGCTTTCGGAGGCATCTCTTTCAATGCTTCGAGCGATCTACAGATATGCTCTATCACGAGACATGCGATTTCATTGCCATTGAGGTAGAAAGGTTTCCCTTCATGAAGCGCCACAATGCCGATACGGTCGCTGTCAGGGTCAGTCGCGATTAAAATATCTGCACCTTTTTGCACAAGCATTTCAACGCCCATTTTCAGAGCAGCTGGCTCTTCCGGATTCGGCTGCTCCACAGTTGGAAAATCACCATCCGGAATGACTTGCTTTTCAACGAATAGAATGTTTGTAAACCCCCAATCCGCAAGTGCTTTAGGAACCATCGTGATTCCAGCGCCGTGTAAACTGGTATAGACGATTGCCAGTTCCTTCCCATGACTTTTGTTGCTGCCAGGATGAAGCGCGAGCGGCCCGATAGCCTTGATGTAGGCGTCGTCGATTTCACCATCTACCTCATGAATCAGTGGAGAGCTCTTCACCCGTTTGACTTGAGCTGGTATCTTGATTTTATTCACCTCTTCAATGATGCCAACATCATGGGGAGGAAGTACTTGCCCACCATGCGACCAGTAAACTTTGTAGCCATTATACTCAGCCGGATTGTGTGAAGCGGTGATCATGATCCCTGCTGTCGCTCTTTTATAAAGCACACCAAAAGAAACCATAGGCACAGGACGCAGCTCTTTATAGAGGAAGACTTCGATTTCATTTGCAGCTAAAACAGAGGCTGCTTCATGCGCAAATTCACGGGAGCTGTGGCGTGAGTCATAACCGATTACTACGCTCTTTTTCCCGGGAGTTAAGTGGATGTAATTCGCAAGACCTTGTGTTGCAGCGCGTACCGTATAGACATTCATCCGGTTTGTGCCGACCCCTTCGATCCCTCTTAGGCCGCCTGTTCCAAATGAAAGATGTTGGTAGAAGGCGTCGACAAGCTCTTCGCTCTTCATTTTCTTGATCGCTTCCTTAGAAGCAGCATCATAGTCGCCCTCAAGCCAGCTCTCAACATTGGCCTCTGTTTTTTCATCCAATTTCATAGCCTCTACTGTAGTCACTCTGTAATATTTTTGGAAGGATTGGCATTAGGTTGTCATCAATAGGCAAGATCTTTTGCGAGAAATGGCTTCACAAATGAGAAGCATGTGGCTGTCAAAAGGTGATCGCTGCGATCTCTTCTTTTGTCAAGACGGGGCCTCGGCCGATACCTTCACACACCTTCTTTGCCTCCTCCCACCCCTTAGGAGTCATCAGTTGGGGCCAAAAAGGGAAGGTGCGACACTGCTTGGGTCGACTTGTGTAGAGTTGACACTTTTTGTCTTTCAAAAAGACGCAATCAAAGTTCTTTTTCTCGACAAGAGAGAGTTTTTGGCCCACCCGACGTACATAAAGCTTTTTGAACTCACCAGTTGTCACTTTGAGGAAGTTGGCCATCTCTTCGATTTCTGCTTCTGTGACCCAAACATAGCCAGGAGCTCCTGTGCAACAAGCTCCACACTCTGTACACTGAAATCTAATTTCTTCAACTATAGACAACTGGGTGCCTCTCAGGATTCAAAAAGCGTTTAGTAAATAGTGTGTAGACAAATTCCCCATCGAGGTTGGGATAGAGTGCTTCGATTTTGGGGAAGGCGGAGTTAAAAACAATCGCCCAACCATGCTGAAGCGACTGAAGAAGAGCGCAATCCGTGCTGTCATCAAAAGGGATAGGGATTTTAGGGCACTCATTCAAATGTTTTTTTTGAGCAATCCGGAGCGGTTTCAGATCAGCAAGCTCAGAAATCAGCTGGGCGATCTCACGCTCTTTGGTCGTAGGGATCTCATCAAAGGCGATATAACCTTTTCTTACAAAAAATTTCTTTTGTTCTGGGGATATGGCAAAACGCATGTGAAGAATATAGCACGATTCGCTATAGTGCGTCCAATGAAAGAGGACATCGAAAGAAAAGTTGGTTATTCGTTCCAAAACCCTCACCTTTTAGAGCTGGCCTTCACTCATAGATCCTATTGGAATGAGAATAAGGAGAGCTGCAAAGGTCACAATGAGCGGCTAGAATTTTTGGGCGATTCAGTCCTCGGTATGTTGGTTGCTGAATATCTGTACAAGACCCTCCCCGAGGCTGATGAGGGGAGCTGCTCAAAGCTGCGATCTCAGATTGTGGCGGCGGATGCCTGTGCTGCCTATATTCAAAAACTGGGAGTAGAATCCTACCTGCGGCTGGGTCGGGGGGAGCAGCTGAATGGCGGGAAGGGCAGAGAGTCGATTTTCGCGGATCTTTTTGAAGCTCTTTTAGGCGCTATCTACTTAGATAGTAATTATGAGTCTGTAAAAAAAATATTTCTTTCTCATTTTTTGGCAGATATCACGGACCGCATTGAAATGCCTTCTCGCAATTGGAAGGCAGAGCTTCAAGATTACACCCAAAAAGAGTTCCAAAAGACCCCTGTCTATACAGTATTGGAAGAGAGTGGCCCTTCACATGAAAAGCTCTTCGTTGTCGCTGTCTTTATCGATGAAAAATGCTTAGGGGAGGGGAGAGGTGCTTCGAAAAAAGAGGCGCAAGTAGAGGCTGCTCGGATGGCGATTCAGGAGATTAATCGATGAAACAAAAAACGCTGTGGAGTTGTACAGAATGTGGTCATAATCTACCAAAATGGGTGGGGCAGTGTCCTTCCTGTGAAGGGTGGAATACCTTTGCTGAAGAGGCTAAGGTAGAAAGACGTTATGATCGCTCGACAAGCTCATCTGCTGTCGCTTTGGATAGTGTGGGTGTTGAGCGTGTCAAGCGTCTTTCGACGAAGATGCCTGAATTTGACCGCTTGCTTGGTGGGGGAGTTGTGGAAGGTTCGCTGACACTTGTTGGGGGAGATCCCGGCATTGGAAAATCGACACTACTGCTTCAAGTTTCACAAGGGATTGCTTCTGCTGGCAAGAAGGTGCTCTATGTCTGTGGTGAGGAGTCTGTAGCACAGACTTCTATGAGGGCTGAGCGTTTGGGTGTCACTTCTGACAAAATCTTTCTTCTTTCAGAGACCAATCTCACCTTGATCAAACAGCAGATCGACAAGCTCCGGCCCGATCTGTTGATCATCGACTCGATTCAGATTGTCTACAAAGATGACATTCCTTCAGCACCAGGTTCAGTGGTGCAAGTGAGAGAAGCTGCTGCAGAGTGCATGCACATCGCTAAGGGAAGGGGAATCGCAACCTTTTTGATTGGTCACGTCACCAAATCGGGAGAGATTGCAGGTCCCCGTATTTTGGAGCACATCGTCGATACTGTGCTCTATTTTGAGGGAGAAAAGAGGAATAATTACAGATTGCTGCGGGGGATTAAAAACCGTTTTGGTTCTACTGATGAGGTGGCGGTCTTCCAGATGACTGGTGAGGGGCTGACAGAGGTGAGCAATCCATCGGAGATTTTTTTGGAAGAGCGGCTGCGCGGTGCTTCGGGCTCTGTGATTTTCCCAACACTTGAGGGAACTCGACCGATTTTGATCGAAGTCCAGGCCCTTGTCACTGCCAGCGTCTACAGCTCTCCATCGAGGCGCTGTTCAGGATTTGATCAAAACCGCCTTGTCCTTCTACTTGCTGTATTGGAAAAGCGTGTGGGCTATCAACTGCACAATCGCGATGTCTTCGTCTCGATCGCGGGAGGTTTGCGCATTGTTGAGCCTGCAATTGATCTGGCTGCAATCATTGCTGTTTCCTCCTCTCTCACCAATCGCCGTGTCGATGCCGAGACTATCGTACTCGGTGAAGTTGGGCTTGGCGGGGAAGTGCGCAGCGTCACTCGCATCGAGACGAGGCTGAAAGAGGCGGTTGTGATGGGATTCAAGCGAGCTGTTATCCCAAAGAGAGATATGGTAACTATTCCTAACCTTGAAATCATAGGAGTTGAACGTGTGGAACAAGCAATCGAAGCCACCCTCAATTAAAATCGGAGCCAGAGATTCACTGTTGTCGCGTAAACAGGTGGAAGAGGTCTTTAGCGAGCTTGACTGCGCTTACGATCCACTCTGGATGAAGACCCAAGGAGATTTTGATAAAAAGCAATCTCTACGCACCTTGAATAAAACCAACTTTTTCACAAAAGAATTAGATGAGGCGCTTCTCAATGGTGTTGTCGATGTGACGATCCATTCAGCTAAAGATCTTCCTGATCCCCTTGCTGAGGGTCTCGAAATCATCGCTCTTACTAAGGGTGTTGATCCTTCCGATTCCCTTGTTTTGCGAGAGGGTGAGAGTTTGCGCAAGGGGATGGTAATTGGCACCAGTTGTCTCAGACGTGAGCAGATTGTCGCGACATTACAAGAGGGGCTAGATTTCGTCGATATTCGCGGTACAATCCGTGAAAGGTTAGACCTGCTCTACGAGAAAAAGGTCGATGGTGTCGTGATCGCCGAGGCGGCGCTCATCCGTCTAGATTTATTGCATCTCAATCGCATTGCGTTACCAGGAGAGACAGCAGCATTGCAGGGAAGACTTGCTGTTCTTGCGCGCAAAGGAGATCAAAAGATGCGTGCACTCTTTTCCCCACTCCATTATGAAGAAAACGCTCTACTTAGGTCTTGATCCCTCGCGCTATCCTATTGAGGTGACTCACTATCCCATCATTGAAATTAGAGAGCTTGCTAATTTGCAGCCCTACTTTGATCAGTTGCAAAACTATGATCATGTGATTTTCACAAGTAGATCTGCGATTTTGATCTACACCAAGTACGCACAAATAAAACGGCCTGTGATTGCTGTAGGAAGAGCGACAGCTGCTTTGGCGCGCCAGATGGGGCTCTTTGTGAGTCACACGGCACGTTTGGAGCAAGCTGAAGGGGTTTTAGAGATTATAAAAGAGCTGAAGAGTTCATTTTTCTTCCCTCATTCAGCACAGGCGAGGCCTCTTTTGCAAGACTATCTCAAAAATGAGAGAGCTCTCGTATTTCCAGCCTATGACACTGTGACTACATCAAAGAAAATCGATATCAAACCCTATGATGCTTTTGTATTTACAAGTCCCTCCACTGTGAAAGCATTTGTAGAGCTTTATGGAGCACTGCCTAAAAAAGAGCTGATAGCAATGGGGCCGATCACACAAAGAGCTCTCGATGTCTATAGCCGATACGATTGAAAACTGCGGTTTTCAACTGATACCATTTGCAACAAATAATGTCACAAATGAGAGCCATTGAGCCGGCACCTTCGAGAGATCCTTTCTCGCTCATGTTTAAAAAGATGAGCTTCGAAACGCTCTTTCAAATTTGCTCCCCTATCTGGTCACTATTTTTTATAAATAGTCTAATCAGAGTTGGAGCGGTGGCGCACCGGTTGCTTGTGGCTGCGATGATTTTGCTTATTGTGTGCGGGTTTTTTCTGGGTTTGAGAACGGTTATGAGTCCTAGGCTGTCCACTGCCAAACTTCTTCTGAATCGGCTCTGCGGCAATGGTGGGGTCAGGCTCATAGCCGGGAATGACCTCTTTTGGCAGTTCCCGTCTCACTAGCTTTTCAATATCTTTCAGAAGACTCTGTTCGTCAATGCAGACGAGAGAGAGTGCTACGCCTGTGCAGCCTGCGCGACCCGTACGGCCAATGCGATGCACATAATTCTCAGGTTCGTTCGGGAGTTCAAAGTTCACGACGTAGGGCAGTTGATCGATGTCTAAGCCGCGCGCTGCAATGTCTGTTGCGACGAGGACACGCACGCTGCCGTTTTTAAAATTGGCAAGGGCTGCTGTGCGCGCTCCCTGGCTCTTATTTCCATGGATTGCTGCCGAACGAATCCCTGCACTTTCAAGATGCTGAGCGAGCTTGTTCGCTCCATGTTTCGTGCGCGTGAAAACGAGAAGCTGCTGCCAATTTTTTGAAGTAATCAGGTGAGAGAGAAGTTCAGCCTTACGCTTACGATCAACCGGGTGGATCAGCTGCTGCACCTGTTCCGATGCTGTGTTGCGGCGCGCCACCTCAATCATGACCGGTGCGCTTAGTAAACTATCGGCAAGCTTCTTGATCTCATTAGAAAATGTCGCTGAAAAGAGCAGGTTCTGACGCTTCTTAGGAAGAAGGGCGATTACCTTACGTACATCATGAATAAAGCCCATATCGAGCATGCGATCCGCCTCATCCAATACCAGAATTTCGATCTTAGAGAGGTCTATCGTTCCCTGGTTGACGTGATCGAGCAGACGGCCTGGTGTTGCGACTAAAATATCTATCCCACGCTTAAGAGCATCGATTTGAGGCTTGATATTCACCCCACCAAATACCACAGTCGATTTCAGAGGGAGGTACTCTCCATAAGCCATCACACTCTCGCCAATTTGAGAAGCAAGCTCACGTGTTGGTGTTAAGATGAGAGCCCTCAACCCACTTCCTTTCGATTGATTACTCAATAGTTCTAGGACAGGCAGAGTAAACCCTGCAGTTTTGCCTGTTCCCGTTTGAGCTCCCCCCATGATATCTCGTCCTTCAAGAACCACAGGGATTGCTTGTAACTGGATAGGGGTGGGTGTGGTGTAGCCCTGTTTACGAACTGCACGCACGATAGGAGCTGATAGGCCGAGTGTTTCAAATGACATAATGGAGCTATTGTCTGCTTGATGCTTTTAAATATCAAGTATTAATAACATTTTCTCTAGCAATCGAAAGGCAGTGTCATAACTTAATTTACAATCGATCCGCCTATGTAATCGATTAACACCATTTATCAAAAATTATGTCGCAAATGATGGCCAGATAGGGCGGCATCTTTGAGAGAGCGTTTCGAAGCTCATCTTTTTAAAAATGAGCGAGAAAGGATCTCTCCAAGGTGCCGGCTCAATCGCTCTCATTTGTCAAATTATTTATTGGAAATGGTATAAGCCCTGGTAAAGGAATCGCATTTCTGCTATGCTTTTCCCCAAATGATGCCTGGAAATCGAATCGCTTTTGATCTTTCTCTCTCTGAATGGGAGGAGTGGGCTGCTAAAGAGTCTATCCCTAAATATAGGGCCAAACAGATCTTTGAATGGATTTTTAAAAAAAATAATGTAAATCCCGCCACTTTCAGTAATTTACCCGCAGCGGACCGTGAAAAACTGATAGGATCTTTTTGTTGGGAACCCCTCCGCCTTGATTCAAAATTAGTTTCAAAAGATGGCAGTCAAAAACTTTTACTGATCACACAGGATCAGCTTCTCATCGAGCTTGTGATCATGCCTTATGAAAATCGGATCACACTCTGTCTCAGCTCACAAGTTGGCTGTAAGATGGGTTGTACTTTCTGTCAGACGGGCAAAATGGGATTGAAGAGGAATCTCTCTTCTGGGGAGATTTTAGCCCAGCTGCTTCTTGCCAATTTGGAGCTTGGAGAGCAGCGTGTGAGCAACGTGGTTTTCATGGGCATGGGGGAGCCTCTCGATAACTATGATGCTGTTGTCAAAGCTTGCTCGACCATGATCAATCCAGAGGCGTTCAATCTCTCTAAGTCAAGAGTCACAATCTCGACCTCCGGCCTTGTTCCAGAAATCAGAAGGTTGGGAAAGGATCTTCCTGTAAGACTCGCAATCTCCTTGCATAACCCGGATAATGAGAAGCGCAGCAAATTGATGCCGATCAATCGCCGGTATAATCTCGAAGAGTTGAAGAGCGCTCTCCTTGAATATCCAGCTTCTCCGCGTCATGGGATTACCTTTGAATATGTGATGATTGAAGGTGTCAATGATAGCATCCAAGATGCTAAAAAACTGGTCCATTTCCTGCATGGAATGAAGGCCAAGGTGAATTTGATTCCTGTGAATCCCTTTCCTGGTGTTGCTATCACAGCTTCAAGTGAAGAGCGCATCCGTGAGTTCCAGAACTACTTGACCTTCCGCTCCATTCCAGCGCCAGTGCGTTACAGTAAGGGACAAGACATCAGTAGCGGTTGTGGTCAGCTTGCAGCCAAGCGCCAGGAAGATCTCGACAAAGATCCACGTAAATTGCATCGAGAAAGAAGGTTGCAGCTCCAAAATAGCGATCTTTTCTAGTATCGAGGTTATTTTCTTCAAGCGATTTGAGTTTAAATTAAGAAATTTCATCTTTTAGAATTTGTATAATATTCCCAAAAGTGGAGAATGTGGACAGCGAGAAAGTAAGGGACGTTGGGTCGTTTCTAGTTTTCTCCAAAACAATTAGCCATTAGGTTGATATGATGAAAAATCAAGACAAAAATAAAAAAGGTAAGCCAACTCCTCCTCCAGCTCCAAGCAAAGGAAGAGAGCAGCCTACAAAGAAAAAATAGTCCATCTGGGCTGGTCCTGATTAGGACTGGCCCACCCCCTACAATATATGTCTAAACGCATCACTCGTAGACCGCGCAACATTGATGCACTGCATGCGAGCGGTGTACTCTACGGAGATTTAGGTACAAGTAAAATCTACGTCATCGGCCTTGCATTTGCAGTGGCAGGCTACGCTTCATTCTGGCTGATTGCAGCGGTCTCGATCCTCACTCTTTTGATCGGTATCAACTACATCATTGTGTGCAAATACTATCCCTATGGTGGGGGAGTGTATGCCAGTCTGCGCAGACGCTCGAAAGTGATATCTCTATTGGGAGCTTTTTTTCTCTTTGCAGATTTTATCATCACAGCAGCCTTGAGTGCTCTATCGGCATTTCTTTATTTAGGAGTGCCCCATCCACTCTTCTTCACGATAGGAGCTATTATTTTCATAGGCCTTCTCAACTTTTGGGGACCTCGCCATGTAGGAAAGGGCGCATTTGTGATTGCTATTTTAGCTATCGCTGTTCTACTCATACTTTTCGTTTTCTCGATTCCTCACGTCCCAGTTGGATGGAGCAATCTACAATTGATGCATAAAGGGCTTTGGGGTAATTGGACGGCTTTTGTCGCGGTGATCTTAACGCTATCGGGTATTGAATCGGTTGCCAATATGGCAGGTGTCATGAGGCTCAACCCTGGTGCTACTGAGCAAGCTCCTGTTGTGACGCGTACAGCTTCAAAAGCAATCTGGTTTGCTGTTTTAGAAACGGCAATTTTTACCACATTTTTCACTCTTATACTCAGCTCAATTAATGGGCTGCTTCTTCGAGATGGGAATGTGATTGCTCCCGATGGTCAGCAGATACGTGACTATGTTTTCCGTTTTTTAGGCACTACCATAGTAGGGGAGACTTTTGGAGCGACTATAGGCCACTATTTTGGCCTAATTTCCAGCATTATTTTTGGTATTCTCCTTCTTTCCGCTGTTAATACAGCTATCAATGGAATGATTGCTCTTTTTTATATCATGGCTCAAGACGGAGAGATGCCGAGCACGTTTAAGAGCCTCAATAAATATGGTGTGCCGAAATTGCCACACATAGTGGCTACACTGCTCCCAGTTGTTATTCTCCTCTTTGTGAATGATATGGCGAAACTAGGAGCACTCTATGCGGTCGGCTTTGTCGGTGCAATTGCGATGAATCTTGGGGGGTCTGCCACAGACACTTCGATCTCGATGTTGAAGAAGGAGCGAGTGCTTCTTTTTCTATCTGCTCTCATCATGGCTGCTGTCGAGGTGACGCTATTTATCGATAAAGCCCATGCAAGGATTTATGTACTGGTGATTATTGTGGTTGGTCTTGTCCTGAGATCTCTTGCGAAAGAAGCAAAAGAGCGCAAGCCGGTGGTTCTCCTCAAAAAGGAGATCAAACTTGCTACTTTTAATGATTTAGAAGATAGAGGCGGGGTGCTTTGTATCGTATCAGGCAGGGGGCAGGCACTCAATCTGGCTAAAGAGAAGGCGGTTCAAGGAGGACAGCCGATTGCATTTCTTTTTGTGAGAGAGCAGCGGGTGATGTCGGAAAGGGATTTTGATCGCCAAGTTGGCAGTGACAAATCAGCAACGAAGCTATTCAACTATTTAAGTGAAGAGCTAGGGGAGGTCCCAGCGCTATTTAGTTATATTGTTTCTGATGCGCCGTCGACTACGATTGCGAAGTTGGCAAAAAAGATGAAGGTTACGGATGTGATTATGGAAGTGCCGAAGAGAGGGGTGATTGCACATCTTCTCAGAGGGGACGTTGTCCGTGACATTTGGAAGCAGATCCCTGACGAAATCGACCTAATTGTTCTTCCTTCGTAATGCGATTTATCACAAATAATAGACATCTTGCATAACCCAATTTTAGTGCCCGTGCCAGTGCCCGACCTATCTACGTATCATTTTGATCAACATAGACAAAATAGGGATAATGAATTCTCTTCGCTTGCTTTGGTGTTGCTCATCTATTAACTGCAATCTCTGACATAGATCCAGTATGCCTTTTCTTTTTCCCTGAATCATACAGCTTTTGTCTGTTGTTTCTATTTTTTACCCTCTGTTTGTTTCGAACTCGTTTTTTTTGGTCGCTCTACGGGAGTCTCGGTTGCATCGATTATATGAAAATTGGGTCGGGCACCGGCAGGGGCACGCTCACGAAAATTCGGTTATACAAGATGTCTAATGTCACAAATGAGAGCCATTGAGGCGTCACCTTCGAGAGATCCTTTCTCGCTCATGTTTAAAAACATGAGCTTCGAAACCATCGCGTTGAAAAATTCAAGAGGGAAGCTCAATCATGGATGTAAAGATGGACTTCGTAGATATCGTGATAGGGGATGAGCGAAGTGGAAGAAAATATGTCAAATGTCAAGATCCCACTCGCTTGCTCATAGTAAGGATTAGAACAGGTAAGTTCTAAGTGAACATCCTTCTCATTGAACTGAAATGTCACCGCACCCTTCGGATTAAATTCTGGCCAATTCACAAGAAAGGGCCTCATCTCCTGCTTATGAGGCTCCCCCTTTTGTGGAATAACAGTCACCTTATCATCCGTCTCAATCAGCATAATCCGCCCTTGATTAGGACTGCTTGTAACCGCTGTAATCTCTCCTCGCCCAGCATAGATCACATAGCGCATTCCCTTGTCCAACTGGGCTTTGGCGAAAAGAAATGCCGAAGAACCCGTAATCAAAAGAAGGGTTAGTATAAAAATGCGCCGCTTATAATTCATACTTCCCTCTTTGGAACATGATCGACAAAAAGATTCACCTCTGCCAACTTTTTGGGAAGGGTATCATCTCTGTGTGGAAATTTGATTGCGAGCGTAAGCTCTTTCGTTTTAAAACTGTAATGTGGGTCGGAGATGATCAAACTCACATTGTTGTAATCCTTTCTGTCTTCAGATGCAAAGGTCAAACCCGCTGGGAATTCTTGATCCCTCAATGAAATGTCATACAGAAAGTCAGCCAAAGATGTTTTGGAGACGGCTATCGGTTCTTCATGAGAAAAGAAAGTGATGGGTTGGTCTATCTCCTGAAGAGTCAGAATTTGAGATTCAGAATCGTAGATTGCCTTTTCTGCATGAATCACAAAGAGCCGATCCTTGCCAAAAAGTGGTGTAAAAAGGAGTAGAAAAAGTATCAGATGCCTTATCATAATCCCATCCATTTATTCCAAAACAATTGGTCTTCTACATCGATAATAAAGATCAGCTCAACCCCATGCATCCGCGTCGGAAGGTTCTCTCTTAAATCTAGTGGTTGGATCATTAATGTCAATTCTTCAACTAAAGGGTCATATTGTACCTTCTGGATGCGGATCGGTAATGTCTTAACTTTCAAGGTCAAAGCAAATGAAAGTCGGCCATTCTCTAATCGTTCATCGAGAGGTCTTTCAAGATCCCAAGCTTCAAAGAAGTCTTCAATACGCATGCTTCCATGCTGCTTCTCTTTGCGAAAGCTGGCAAGATTGTCAATTCCCTCAAGGCGCAAGAGATACCATGATTCGCTATCCTTTTCGCAAGTGGCTTCTGCTGCAGTGACAGTCACAGTCATAAAATGAGCAGGTTGATGCTTGATGCATGCAGTGAGAAATAAGATAGCTACAAAGATAGACCTCATAGCATTGATATAGCAATTATTTGATTTCTTGATAACTTTTCTTTTGTCAGATAGGCTTTTTTAAAACGGAGGAAAATATGTACGAATTACCAAAACTGCCCTATGACTACGATGCCCTAGAACCTGTGATCAGCAAAGAGATCATGGAGCTGCATCACCAAAAACATCATAATGCATACGTAACCAACTTGAATAAGGCGCTAGAATCCTATAAAACTGCCGATCTCGATCAACAAATCGCTCTTCAAGCGGCGATCCGCTTCAATGGTGGTGGCCATATCAACCATTCGATTTTCTGGACAAACTTAGCTCCGAAAAATCAAGGTGGTGGAGAGCTTCCCAAAGGTGAGTTGGCAGAGCAGATCAAACAGAGATGGGGCTCTCTAGAAAGTTTTATCGAAGTATTTAATGGACAGGCAGCTCCTTTGCAAGGCTCAGGCTGGTGCTGGCTTGGCTACAGTAAGACGAGTCGTCAACTGGTCATCCATACCTGCAATAATCAAGATCCTCTTTTTGCAACTACAGGCCTCGTTCCTCTTTTAGGGATCGATGTTTGGGAACATGCTTACTATTTGCAATACAAGAATGTCCGTCTAGACTACTTAAAAAATATTTGGCAAGTGGTGAATTGGGCAAATGTAGCTGAACGGTACGAGATGGCGAAGGCTTGTAAGTCCTGTTCTTGCAAATAAAATATTGAGTAGGATTTTTATTAATCAAGAATTGGGGTATAATAGCGTCCAATGGGATTATTTTCACGTGACAAGCCTAAAATTAAGGTAGAATCAGAGAAGGCAGATGGTTTCAGCGGTTGGTTAAAATGTACCAGCTGCCATGAGATGATCCACAAGAATGAGCTTTCTGAGAATCTAAACTGCTGCCAGAAATGTGGGTCCCATTATCGACTTTCTGCGCGTGAGCGGATCGCCCTTTTGGCAGACGTTGATTCTTTCCAAGAATTGTTTAATGATATTTGCTCTGTCGACGCCCTCTCTTTTGTCGACTCTAAAAAATATTCCGATAGGCTTGAGGAGGCGCAAGCCGAATCGGGAGAGAAGGATGCCGTCATCACAGGAACCTGCCTCGTTGAAGGTTTGGAGTGTTGCCTCGGTGTCATGAACTTCGGTTTCATGGCAGGCTCGATGGGCTCTGTTGTGGGAGAGAAGTTGACCCGCTTGATAGAGTATGCGTTACTCAAGAGATTGCCTCTCGTGATCGTCACAGCCTCAGGCGGCGCACGCATGCAGGAATCTACGCTTTCTCTGATGCAGATGGCTAAAACGTCGGCTGCATTGGCAAAGCTACATGAGGCGGGAATACCTTATATTTCTATTTTGACAAACCCGACAACAGGGGGGGTAACAGCCTCTTTTGCATCTTTGGGTGATGTGATCATTGCAGAGCCCGATGCGCTTGTTTGCTTTGCTGGACCGCGTGTGGTGGAGCAGGTAATACGAGAAAAGTTGCCTCCAGGAGCGCAGAGATCAGAATTTGTTTTAGAGCATGGAATGATCGATCTAATCGTTAAGCGGCACGAACTTAAGAAAAAGTTGTATGAGCTTCTTGACTTTCTATGGGGCAATGAGCGTAAATATAGCAGCAAACAAAAAGTGACTTCGGATGAAATCACAGAAAAGCTGCAGGATTTATTTACCAATGCCAAAACTACCTGTTCGAACTGAAGATGTGGAACTTATTCCTCAATATGCAACAGCCGATGCTGCGGGTGCAGATCTACGTGCTGCAATTAAGGAACCGATCATGCTGGAGCCGGGCTGTTCAGCCTTGATTCCGACCGGCCTTTTTCTAGAAATACCTCAAGGTTTTGAAATCCAGGTGAGACCGCGTAGTGGTCTAGCTTACAAGCACCAAGTGACTGTTCTCAATACTCCAGGTACAATCGACTCGGATTATAGGGGAGAGGTGGGAGTGATTTTGATCAATCATGGGAAGAAGCCTTTTCTGATTGAGCCTAAGATGCGGATTGCTCAGGCTGTTTTTGCCCCTGTCTATCAGGCGGAATTTGTCTTAACTTCTGAGTTGGCCCTGTCCGCTCGAGGTACGGGCGGGTTTGGTCACACAGGAGTGAAATGATTTCAAAGTACCTCAATGAGAAGTTGATTACGTTTCTCGATGTGGACGATCAAAAGGCTGCGATTGAGAAGATGATCGACCTCCTAGATAGTGAGGGCAAGCTGCTAGATAAAGAGGCTTTCCATGAAGCGATATTGAAGAGAGAGAAGATTGTTTCCACCGGGATTGGAATGGGGGTGGCACTGCCGCATGCAAAGCTTGCTGGATACAATACTTTTTTTATAGCTATTGGAATTCATGCGCGTGGGGTGGCATGGGATTCTCTCGATAGCGCTCCGGTGCGTCTGATTTTTATGATCGGAGGCCCGGACGACAAGCAGACAGAGTATCTACAATTGCTTTCGCGTCTAACACTTGCAATCAAGAGTGAGGAGCGGAGAAAAAAAATGTTGCAATTGAAGGAGCCAAGCGAGATGATGGCCCTTTTTCAAGGCATTTAGGGTAGTTTCTCAATGGATCTTAAGTTGAAAGATGTAGCAGAGTTGCTGGGCATCTCAGAGACAACGGTGCGCCGTTGGCTTGCTGAGGGCAAGATTCCTGCCTACCGTCTCAACCGCCAGTACCGATTTAGTCGAGCAGAAATAGAAGATTGGCTTTTACAGCAGCGGCTTGATCCAGAAGTCGATGACGAGAAGCCGACCAGTGGTAATATGCAGTTTTCCTTCTACCGCGCTCTCTATCGAGGAGATGTGCTATCTAATATTCAAGCGAAGACGAAGGAAGAGGTGATTGCGAAGACGATGGAGGAGATGGGGAAGCGGTTTGATTTGGATCCTGCTGTTTTGACCGATCTTTTTCTCGATCGTGAGCGCATGATGTCGACAGCGCTGGGCCGAGGTATAGCGGTGCCGCATAGCCGCGACTTTCTCTTGAATACCCACTATGATGTGATGATGGTGGTTTATCCAGAAGTGCCCTTGGATTATGATTCTTTAGATGGTCAAAGTGTGCATACGCTTTTTTTCCTTTTTGCAGCAGATGATCGCAACCATCTCAATTTATTGGCGAAGGTAGCACATCTCTCTTCGCATGAGAAGAACCGTGCTTTTTTCCAGACTAAGCCGTCCCGTGAAAGACTTTTGGCTTACATCAAACATTGGGAAAGCTCTTTAGCTTAGACGCGTAAAAATTGCGGTTTTAGAGTAATACGATTTGTCACAAATGATGGCCGATAGGGCGGCAAATTTGAGAGATTCTTTCTCCTCGATGTTTTAAAACATGAGCTTCGAAACACCCTCTCAAACCTGGAGTTTTCAACTCAATTGGCTATACAGTCCTGATTGTATCTCCAAAACCGTGGAACATCAAAAAGGCCGCTTGGGCTGCAAAGGTATCAAGTTTGGGCCATTTAAGATTTTTTAAATCGACTTTTCTTCTGTCTGGATTTACCTTCATCGTAAGACCGTCGATTCGATTGCCAATGATCTTATCAATAGGACCAAGTCGCTCCTTAATTTGACCGATATGCTCTCCTTCTGGAAGAGTGTGGGGACCTGGGATGTAGGTGACTTGATCACCGACTTTCATCGCATAGCTAAATCTATCAGGCAGGCCAGTTGGCAATATGATAAACTCCGAGCCTCCAACAGTGACAGAATCACCTGGATTGACTTCTTTCTGGATGATGATCTCCTTAGGGTCGAGCACCTTAATCCTTTCAATCGCAATAAGTGGTATCGCACGTGGTAATACAAGGCGGTGTAACTTGGGAAAGTGCGCCTTTACCATATTAAAAGCACAAGGATCTGACCAATCACTCCGATCGCCTGGAAAATAGGTGTCGATGCCCTTCTCTGTAATCACCCAAGCGAAGTAATCCTGACCTAGGCCTGCATCTACGGGAGTGACTTTGATGCCCCTCTGAAGTTCCTTCTTTCTCCACATCTGAAGCCCTGTCACATGTGTGTTGCTTAAATGTGATTGGTCGAGACTCTTTGGAAAAATATGCTGTGCTCCACGTGCGACGGCATCATCACACGGCCTGGAAGAGAGGATAACATCATGTTTGCAAGGTTGATCAGGCAAACAATCGATCCAAAATGAATAGCCTCCCACATCCATTCTACTTTTCTTTTTATCGAAAACTAGGGATGTTTGGGCAACTGCTCTAGGCTCTGGATTAGAAAAGTGGATGATACGGGCGGGCTTTTTACAGCAGTGCAAGAGAATAGCAGCTGCCACGAAAGAAACTCCTAAGCACAAAGTCGCGGCCCCAACTTTAAGCGCCCTTACATAAAAACGCTGGCAACTAGCTCCCAACAGAACCACTCCAAAAACAATTAATATTTTTATTGCATGGTCTGTCAGAGGGGAAGGGGGAAGCCGAGCACTCGTCATTTCGAGGTTTTGATCTTCTGCTTTATATTTTCCTATAAACATAGTAAAATATCCTACTTTATCAAGTATTAAGGTGACAAGATTGAAAGTTGTTGTGGGCATGTCAGGGGGGGTAGATTCTTCTGTTGTTGCCTATTTGCTAAAAAAAGCGGGTCACGAGGTAATCGGCCTTTTCATGAAAAATTGGGAGGATGAGGGTTGCACCGCTGCTGCTGATCATGAAGATGTTGCAGCTGTCGCTGGCAAGTTGGACATCCCCTTTTATACAGTGAATTTCGCGAAGGAGTATTGGGAGAGAGTTTTTTCTCGTTGCCTAGAGGAGTATGCAGCTGGCTATACTCCCAATCCAGATATCTGGTGTAATCAAGAGATAAAATTTAAGCTCTTTTTCGAAAAAGCTATCCGTCTTGGTGCTGATTATTTAGCGACAGGCCACTACTGCCAAAATATTGGGGGACAGCTCCACCGTGGTTTTGATGACAATAAGGATCAGAGCTACTTTCTTTATACGATTGAAAAGAAGGTTTTGGAGCGTGTGCTCTTTCCGATTGGTCATCTGACTAAAGCTGAGGTGCGACAAATTGCGCAAGAAGCGGGTCTTGCTACTGCTAATAAAAAAGATAGTACAGGGATCTGTTTCATCGGTAAGCGCAACTTTCCCGACTTTCTCGCTCGCTATCTGCCTCCCAAAAAAGGCCGTTTTGAAAAAATGGACAAGACAGTTGTAGGAGAGCATGAAGGAGCGCATTTCTACACGATCGGTCAAAGAAGAGGATTGGCGATTGGAGGAGCTGGTGAAGCTTGGTATGTAGTAGGCAAGCGGATGAAAGATAACGTAGTGATTGTCGAGCAAGGCGAGGCGCCTGAACTCTTTTCCGATACTCTCATTGCGACTGACCTTTCTTGGGTAGATAAAGAGCCTGAACTACCTATTAAATGCACAGCAAAGATTCGTTACCGCACCCCCGATGAAGCCTGTAGACTCGAGCGCCGCGATGGCAAGCTTCACGTCATTTTTGATCAACCACAGAAGGCGATCACACCGCGTCAATCAGTTGTTTTTTATGATGGGCAAGTCTGTTTAGGCGGTGGTCTCATCGCAACGGCTACAGCCAATTGAGTCGAAAACAGCAAACGGTATGAGCAGAGAGTTCCAGAAGGAAATGCGCATTTTGATTACAAAGGCGCGATTCCCCCTGGATTAGTGACTAATTCGTTTTTTCGTCAATCAGGATGATGTCTTCAAGTTCTTCGAAATCAAGCTTCTCATCCTTAATCGTCACCTTATAACGCTGTCCATCATGTCCACTGCGAATTAGCTTTTCCGCGAGTGGATCCTCAACATACTGCTCGATCACACGACGCAAAGGTCTCGCTCCCATCTCCGGAACGTTGCCTAACTTCACTAGATAGTCAACAGCTTCTTCAGTCAATTCGATGAAAATCTTATGGTGCGCTAAGCGCTTCTTAACCTTCTCAATCTCTAAATGAACAATCTCATGCAAAGCAAGCTCATCAAGCGGTTTAAAGATCACAGTGCCATCTAATCGGTTGATAAATTCAGGCTTAAAGTGCTTCTTCATCGCACCCTCAATCTTACTTTGAATCGTGTCGTAACTAGGCATACCGCCCTTCGATGAGAAACCAATCTCAGTAGAACGGCGAATCAGATCAGCTCCAAGATTCGAAGTCATGATCACAATCGCATGTCTAAAATCGATCTTACGACCAAAGGAATCCGTTAACCGTCCTTCCTCAAGAATCTGCAGGAGAATATCCATCACGTCAGGATGAGCCTTTTCAATCTCATCGAACAGCACGACGCAGTAAGGTCTTTGACGTACACGCTCAGTCAATTGCCCGCCATCTTCATGTCCCACATATCCAGGAGGCGAACCAGTCATACGGCTCACAGCGAACTTCTCCATATACTCAGACATATCAACTTGAATAAGAGCATCTTCGCCGCCATACATCTGAATCGCTAGCTGACGGGCTAAGTGAGTCTTTCCAACGCCTGTAGGTCCAAGAAAGAGGAAAGATCCTGTTGGACGATTAGGATCTTTAATGCCAGTACGTGCACGTCTGATCGCGCGGCAAATAATATTTACGGCATCGTCCTGGCCAATGATTTGAGAACGTAGAGTTTCTTCCATTTTCAGAAGCTTTTGTGTTTCTTCCTCAGTGAGCTGGGTCACAGGAATGCCAGTTTGAGCTGCGACGACAGCAGCCACAGCCTCTTCATCGACAGGAATCAAATGCTCCTCTTTGTGATTCTCCCACTCATTGCGGATGAGTTGCAATTTCTCTCGCAGCTTTTTCTCCTCATCGCGTAGGCGGGCGGCTTTCTCATATTCCTGAGTACTAATTGCTTTTTCTTTGGCTCGTCTAGCCTCTTCGATTTGCCCTTCCAATTTGGAAATGTCGGAGGGCTGACTCATTGTAGAAACACGCATGCGCGCTCCCGCCTCATCGAGCAGGTCAATCGCCTTATCAGGTAGGAAGCGACCATGCACGTAACGGTCTGAAAGAATGGCTGCCTGTGCTAGAGCCTCATCTGTGATCGTCACATTGTGATGCTCTTCATATTTCTTCCTCAATCCTTTGAGAATCTGGATGGTGTCATCAACAGAAGGAGGTTGCACAACAATTTTCTGGAAACGTCTCTCGAGGGCAGCATCTTTTTCGATGTGTTTGCGGTATTCGTCAAGTGTGGTAGCTCCAATGCATTGTAGCTCACCACGAGAGAGTGCGGGCTTCAGAATATTGGATGCGTCGATCGCTCCCTCAGCCGCTCCTGCTCCTACTATGGTGTGCAACTCATCGATGAAAAGCAAAATATTGCCATTTTTCTTGATCTCATCCATTACAGCCTTAATACGCTCCTCGAACTGGCCGCGGTACTTTGTTCCTGCGATCATCAAAGCTAGGTCAAGGGTGATCAGGCGCTTTTTACGCAGGTTGTCAGGGACTTCGCCTTTAACGATACGCTGTGCCAAACCCTCAACAATCGCAGTTTTTCCCACACCAGCTTCTCCAATAAGAACTGGGTTATTTTTGCGGCGTCGGCAGAGAATCAAGATTAACCGCTCCACTTCTTTTTCGCGGCCAATGACAGGGTCTAGCTTGCCTTCGCGGCTCATCTCAGTCAGGTCATACCCGTAAGCACGCAGTGCAGGCAGCTTTTCAGCAGTCGCTTTGTCAGATTTAGAAGAGGCTCCACTACTAGAAGGAGGTAGCTGTAAGTTGAATGTTTCCAGTTCCTTAAGAACTTCTTTGCGGACTTCAGATAGGTCGACGTTGAGATTTTCTAACACCTGAGCTGCAACGCCATCTGTTTGACGGAGTAAACCTAGTAGGAGATGCTCAGTGCCGACATAGTTATGGCCGAGGTTAGAGGCCTCTTCATTAGCAAATTCAAAAACTTTCTTTACTCTTCCAGTGAGTGCTGGATCACCATAGACTTGGATTTCTGGGCCATAGCCAACTAGACGTTCTACCTCTTGACGTACAGTTTCAAAATCAAGTCCTAGATTACGCAGCACGTTGACTGCAACGCCCTGGCCCAATTTCAAGAGCCCAAGGAGGATGTGTTCAGTGCCAAGGTAGTTGTGGTTGAGTCTTTGAGCCTCCTTTTTCGCCAGTTTGATCACTTGCTTAGCGCGGTTGGTAAACTTGTCGAACATAGTCTGTCCTGGGTTTAGGAGTTAAAATAATGTATTTACTGCAGTCGTGAATAATCAGCAATACCTATGCCAGTTTACCTGGGAAAATTTGAGAAATGCAACTGGAATTTTAAGTGGCAACACTCTAAACTCTTCAGCTAATATGGACTGGATTGATACAGGAAAAAGAAGTGCGATTGAGAATATGGAGCTCGATTCTGCATTGCTTCAAGATTTAGGCGACAGCCAAGAGCTTCTTTTGCACTTTTATGATTGGGAAAAGCCCTCAGCAACCTATGGCCATTTCATCAAGCCGGAAGAGTTTTTGCAAGAGGGGAAGATCGATCTAGCTAAAAGGCCGACCGGTGGAGGCATTGTTTTCCATGTGACCGATTTTGCTTTCTCGGTTTTGGTGCCCAAGGGCCATCCAGGCTATAGTGAAAACACATTGGAGAACTACGCCTTTATTAATAAAAAGGTAATTGAGGCTTTGGGGGGTGGTGAGTTACTGCCAGAAGAGCCTGAGGCTTTGGATAGTGCATCAAAAAGCTTTTGCATGGCGAAGCCTACTCGTTACGATGTGATGATCAATGGAAAAAAGGTGGGAGGGGCTGCGCAAAGACGGACGCAGCATGGTTACCTCCATCAGGGGACCATCTTCCTAAAAAAACTATCTGAGGAATTTTTGCACTCTGTTCTTTTGCCAGAGACACGTGTTTTGGAAGGGATAAAGGCCAATAGCCACGCCTTTGCTGAGGATCTCCCTTTAGAAGAAGCGCGTGCAAAAATCAAAGAGCGTCTGAAAGAGGTATTTCAAGAGTGAAAAGGATTTTAGCATTACTTTTGAGTGGATCACTGCTTTTCGCCAGCGCAGATGAGATCATCATCTGTGAGAATGGTACGGAGATGCTGGCTTGGGATCTTGACTTTGTCTGTCATGCTGAAAAGTCGATTGAGATTTCAGCCTGCTTTTTTGGGGGTGATGTCTTGCAAGATTTGCTCCATACCATCGAAAGCCGCATGGAAGAGAGGCCGGAACTTATCGTCCATATCTTGACGACTCCCATTTTGATGGAGGAAAGAGATGAGGCGTTGATTAGCCAGCTAGAAGCCAAATTTCCAGAACGCTTCCATCTTGTGCATGCCTATAATGTATTGACGATGGAGCCTGTGGGTTGTATCGATAATCACATGAAGCTTTTTGTCGTCGACGAAAAGTACTACTCAATGGGTGGATCCAATCTCGATGATATCGCGATTTCTGAGGGCACGATCGGCATCGATGCAGCTCCTCATTGTAAAAAAGTGCCAGTTGAGCTCCCCTCAGGCTCTCGCGACCAAGATTTGGTGGGGAAAGGGGAGATGGCTAAAGAGCTGCGCGTGATCTTCTTTAAAATGTATGCGATCTGGGAGCTTTTTAATGAAGAGCGCAGGCTTTCTGAACTCAACCCGGAATGCTATCAGACTAAGTGGTTTCCTGTAGAGGCAAATACTGTCGTAGAAGATTTCGACCGTTCAGAGGATTTGATTCCTTTAGAAAAGGAGGAGTTTAAAATTATACTCGGTGGTCCTCACCAACCAACAAATGCCATCACAAATGCCTATGTTGAGCTGCTTTCACAGGCTAAAAAAGAGGTGTTGATTGCCAATCTCTATTTCAATCCTCCAAAACCGATCTTTGATCTGATCAAAAAAGCTGCCGTGCCTTTTAAAATCGTGACCAATGGTGTCCGCAAGAGCTCTCCTAAATGCAACAATATGTATTGCTGGGCCCACCGCGTGAACTATGTTCCCGCGCTCTATGGAAAAAACTACCGCTTTTGGGAGAAAAGCCATTGTGAGAGGGATCATATCCAGCAAGTCGAGCTTTTTGAATATGACGTAAAGAATGTGGTGCTACACAAAAAGGCGATGGTTGTCGATGATGAAGTGGTTGTGATTGGCAGCTACAATCTCGGCTCAAAAAGTGACCAGTGTGACTATGAGTTGATCGCTGTCATCCGCTCAAAGAAAGCGGCTTGTGCTTTGAAGAAAGTCTTGAAAAGAGACTTTGAGCACTCAGCCAAGATCTCCCCAGAAGAGGCGCGGAGCTGGTATTTTGATATCCACACCGCCTACATCGGAGAACTCCAGAAAGATTTTAACGGCTTTGTTTAATCGCTACAGTCAATCCCAATCGAATCGAGACCAGATCACCTCTTTGAATTGAATCGACTATAATTGAATAATCCACTATGATGGCCATCTATGTTGCACCTCTTTCGTAAGCATCAAAAAATTATTTTTTATGTGGTAACTGCCGTTATCATCACCTCATTTGTCTTCTTTGGCACCTACCAAACCTTTGCACCAAGCGGCAAAGCAGAAGACCCAGTAGTCATGAAAGTGGGCAAGCATAAAATCCATCGCTCACTTATGAATCAGATGACTCTATTCTTAAAGAGTGAACAGTCGCCATTTCCCACACCGCAGGGGCTGATTTCAACCAACTATTTGAACAGCGGTCTTATTTCCAATACACTTCTAACAAGCCCACTTTTCACAACAATCGAAGGCTATTCTGATTGGCTCACTGAAAAAAATGAGGCTGAAAAGAGCTTTAAGCCTTACGTCCATCCTCAAGCTCCTGCTCTTTCTGCTGAGAGCTGCTGGGCCCTTTTCGCACCGCAGCTGAAGGATCTTTTGGGAAAATGGCAGCATGGTGATTGTAGTTTCGAAACGCGTGTGAAGCTTTACCAAGCAGAGAGACATTTTCCTCCCGCCTTGCTCTCTCAAATGTTGCGTTATCAAGAGCGTGAATATGCCAATATCGAAGGAGATATCAGATTAGCAAGGGGAGAGATCTCTCTTTTTGGTTATCATGATTTGGAAAGCTGGTTTGGTCCTGCCTATATTGAAGCAGCAGCTTGCCTTGTTTTCAAAGGAGCAGAGCTTGCTAGAGAGAAGGGTTACATCGTGACGAATCAAGAGGTTCTAGCTGAAATATATGCTAGAACTCAAGCTACTTACGAGGGTTTCCGTCGTGAATTAGAAGGGCAGATTGCAGGGCCACAAGCTCTTTTCCAAACTTTTGTTCGTTATAATGGCTATGATGAAGCCACTTTACTCAAGGTGATGGAATCGGTGATGCTTTTTGAGAGACTTTTGGATGATGTCAGTCAGTCAGCTCTCGTCGACACATTAGCTTTGGAAGAGTTTTATGCCTATGCACATGAATATGCGACAGTAGAAGTGACTCAGATGCCTGAAGAGTTGCGTTTTGCAAATCTAGATGAGTGGAAGCAATTCGAACTTTATTTAGCAGCAGTGGCTCCTCAGGAGGGCTTAGGGTTACCAGCTAAAATGGATTCTATAGAAAAGATTCGTGAGCGCGCCCCCAATCTCGTTGGAGAGCGGTATGAACTTTATGTCGGTCACTTGGAAAAGCGAGCGCTGGAAGCGCGGGTGAGTATGCGTGAGACGTGGGAGTGGGAAGAGCAAAATCTCGAAAAACTCCAAGAACGTTTTGCAGAATTGAAGAATGAAAAGCTTGATAGCTGCTCAAGTAAAATGAGAGCCAAAATCGATGCATTTGCGCGCGAGCAAATTGTTGAAGCAAATCCTCAGTGGATCGTGCAGGCGCTTGCGGATGTAGAGATGAAAGAGATGAAGGTCTTTCTGACGAACGAGCCTTATACGGAATTGAAAGGTGTTACGAATATAAAAGCTCTTTTAGAGAAAGATGAGACTACAGGCTACACTGAAGATAACAAAAATTACTACCGTGTACTCGTGATGAAGAGGCCTGAAGCTCCTGAGGTTCTTAGCTTTAAAGATGCTCCACCACTTGGTGATGGAACAGCATTGATAACAAAAAGAAGGGATCAGATCGATTCAAAGCTTTCATTAGAAGAGGCCATGTCACGTCGCTTTGTGGCCTTCTTACAAGAACCTAAAGATTCAATATTTGCTCCTGTTACAAAGGAGATCACGCTATCGCGCGTAGAGCCAGGCTTCATCGCGATCGATGATCTCGTTGAGGGAACATCTCCTGTGCTTGCCGATAAAGATGAAGGAGCCTACTTCTACCGTTTCATCGATAAGCGTGTAGACAGGGTGATACCTCAAGACAAAATACAACAAGCTCAGCGTCTGCTGTCGCAAGAGATCAAAGAGAAGTTTTTGACTGACCTTATACAATTTAGAACAAATAATGTCACAAATGATGCCAGATAGGGCGGCACATTTGAGAGATCGTTTCGAAGCTTGTGTTTTTAAATATGAGCGAGAAAAGACCTTTCAAAGGTGCTGTGCTACATAGCTCTCATTTGTGACATTATTTGTTGTAAATGGTATTATTACCCATGCTTGATGGACTCGTCCCTTTAGAACCGCTTCATTTCTTCGATATCGAAGTTGATATAGGTCATGAGCCAACCCTTTTGCCCGATCTGCTTGAAACGAAAATGGCTAAGGTCTTAGCGTCATGGAGTCATTCAGGTCTTCACTTCCATTTCGAAATCAATAACCCTTTTGATCAGCCTCATTTGAGGGGTGATGTGGTTGAACTTTTCATCGATAGCCGTGATTTAAAGAGCGCTACCATTACCCGATTTTGCCACCACTTCATCTTTCTACCTGAAATGGTCGATGGTGAGATTGCCAAAGAGATAACCCGTTTTCGCACGGAAGAGCGTCATCCACTAGCGCATCCCGATCTTCTCAAAGTAAAATCTAAGAAAGAGAAGGGGCGGCGAATCATGGAAATTTTTATTCCCAAAGAAGCGCTTTGCGGCTATGATCCCTCACAATTTAACAAGCTTGGCTTTAATTACAGAGTATTGACTTTTGAGGGAGATTGGCAGGTATTCTCTGCATCAGCTGAAGATTTTCCCATCGAACAGCATCCTAACCTCTGGGCCAGCTTACATTTACTTGGATGACTATGAAATATACGAAGACGCATGAGTGGGTGAAATTAGAGGGAGAAACGGCAACTGTTGGAATCACATCTAAGGCTGCGAAAGAGCTCGGTGATATCGTCTATGTGGAGCTTCCCCCTAAAGGACGCATAGTTGAAGCAGGTGAAGAGGGTGTAGTCCTTGAATCTACAAAAGCAGCTGTCGATCTCTATTTTCCGTTGAGCGGGGAGATTATAGAGCCAAATCTTTCTTTGAAAGAGAATCCTGAAAAAATTAATAAGAAGTCTGAATCAGAAGGCTGGCTCTATAAAATAAAAATTACTAATAAAAAAGAAATTGAAAATCTACTAAGCGAAAGCGACTATCAAAAAAACTTGTTGTGAATCTGTTTTAGATGATATAATTAGTTGTCATCAAGGAGGTTATATGTCAGAAGTTAGTTGTACTCATAAGCCACTACATGTTGCGGCCTATGTCGTTTATAATCTGGGTGCCTGTGTGATTTTAGGCCTAGCGCGTCTGATCATTTCGACTTTTGGTTACATTTATTATAGCTGCTGTTCTTCGGGAGCGAAGCTGGCAAACCAAGCGAAAGTCAAAGCAGACAATGGCCATACATTAGATAAAATCCAAGCAACGCTAGGGAGTTTGGTTCGGGGTGCCGGGGATAACGTAAACTCTCGATTGGACGGTGTCCCGACTGAAAAAGCTGCTAGAGAAATTTTTAGAAAACATGCTTTGCGGGGATTCATGGAGATGACGCTCATCGGTGCTTCGTGGTACACCTACTGTGATAGTCTAGATCCAAAAGTTGGTCTCTTTGGCTTAGGGCATTTGGAAAATGGATTTAACCGTCTTGAAAGAGACATCGAACAAGCCATTGAGAATTGAGAATAGTTGAACAATTGGCGGGGTCCGGGTTTTTATAGCCGCTTACCACTATTTGCAAGAAATAATTTCACAAATGAGAGCCATTGAGCGGGCACCTTGAGAGATCCTTTCTCACTCATGTTTAAAAACATGATGAGCTTCGAAACGCTCTCTCGAATTTGCTGCCCTATCGGGCTCTAATTGTGAAATGATTTGAGATAAATGGTATCACCGCTTCTCAGGATAGAGACAATGGCTCTTTCGCTGGAGGAGTCGATTCTTCTAAAATCTGGGGCTCTTGCCCTGTAGGATAAGCTAGATTGATACCAAGCAATCCCATAAAAGCCATTGCCATCAGCCCTGTCATAATGAAGGTAATCCCCATTCCATTCAGCCCTCTCGGTATATGAGAATAGGTCAGTTTCTCGCGTATCGCTGCAATCAAAGCGATCGCAAGCCACCAACCTAACCCAGAACCCAGCGAAAAGACGATGATGGGAATACAAGGATACTCTCTTGTAATCCCAAAGAGGACACCACCCAAAATGGCGCAGTTCACCGTAATGAGCGGCAAAAACATCCCTAAGGCATGGTAGAGCGCTGGCGAAAAACGCTCGATGATGATTTCCAGCACTTGCACAAAAGCTGCAATCACAGAAATAAAGACAATAAGCTCGAGAAAACTGAGGTCGATTCCACTCCCGTTAATCCCAAAAAAGGAGAGCCAAGAGAGTGCTCCTTTTGCAGTGATGAAAGTGTGCACAAACCAGTTGATCGTTCCCGCTCCTACTAGTACTACAGTCACAGCCATCCCTAAACCATTCGCTGTCTTGACACGATTTGAACAGGCAAGGTAGCTGCACATTCCCAAAAAATAGGAGAGCAAAATATTTTGGATAAAGATCGTCTGGATCATTAATCCAAGCAGGTTGATCAGTTTGTAATCACCCATCCACATCAGGCAGGCTTCTCCGGTTTTGAAATGAGGTTGGCAATCCAAATGAATATGCCGATGATAAAAAATGCAGCAGGTGCCAGCACCATAATGCCCAAGTTTTGAAAACGTTGAGGGTGCTCTGCAGTAGCATACCAACTGTTGGGAATCAATTGCACATTAAAAAGCTGTCCAAAACCAAAAAACTCACGTAAAGCACCAACCAGCACCAAAACAATACCATAGCCAAGACCCGCAGAAAGACCGTCGAGGAATGCAGGTATCGGTGGTACATTGCGTGCCATACTCTCTGTTCTCCCCATAACAATGCAGTTCGTGATAATCAAGCCAACGAAGACAGAGAGTGTCTTGGAAATAGTGAAAAAATAGGCGCGCAAAAATTGGTCGACGATGATCACAAATGAGGAAATGACAGCCAGCTGCGTGATCATGCGCACTGAATCAGGAGTGAACTTGCGCAAAAGCGAAACAAAATAGCAGGAAAATGCTGTCACTAAACTCACAGAGATTCCCATCGTGATCGCTGTACTCAGGGTTGTTGTTACAGCCAGAGCTGAGCAAATGCCCAAAATGGCGACCAAAATCTGGTTGTTCTTCCAGAGAGGATCTAAAAAATATTCACTCAGCGGTAGTTTTTTGTTCACCTGAAACCTTGATGAAAAAGTTGCGGTAGGGAGTTAAAGAATCATGGTAGGCGGCTGTGACTCCATCTCCTGTCAATGTGGCTCCAGAAATGCCATCCACTGCACTCTTGCTCCTTGGTGAGGAACCATAGACATCAGCGACTTTGCCCTTCACTACTACAATCCCAATGTCTGCATTCTTGAAATCTACTTTGCCAGTCGAAGACTCGTGGAAGATCACCTTGCCGAAAAACTGATTCTGCCACCAAGCCTCTGTAATGTTCGCTCCCAAGCCTGGCGTCTCTCCCATTTCATACCATGTTGTGCCAATCACGGTGTCAACATTTGACTCAAGCGCAATATAGCCATAAATCGGAGCCCAAAGTCCGAAACCGGAGACTGGTATCACAAAGGCATACATCTTGCTTAAATCTTTTAGGATCGCTTCTTCAGGGATCTCTTCCCGGCTATTTGGCAAAATGGCGTAAAAAAGTTTGAAATCCAAATTGGCATAGCCCATTTTCTTGTTCTTTTCGAGATAATCAGAGAGATCCACTCCCTTTTCCTTCAGCGTATAAACATTGCCTTCTTTGTCTGTCAAAAGGGGGCGTATCCGCTTTTTCGAAATCTCTGTAATCTCATCGGCAGTGGCTTTCAAAGCACCCTCATCACCAACCAGTACGCCCTCTCTGTAGGCAGCCCTTTTAGCGACACCACTCTTCTTATCAAGAAGAGTAAAATATTCTTCATCATTCAGGATCTGTGCTGCAATTAACATCTGCTTCGAACGGTCAAACTCGCGCGCCGCAGCTTGAGGTCCCTGCAATCCATAGGCAAAAACAGCCAATAGAAAACCACAAACCAAACAAAGAATCGTGATAAACCAAATAGTCTGCAGGTCTGTTGACCTTTTACTAGCTGACACGGAAACGCCTCCTATACTGACGCACTGCATAGTAGTCTATGAGTGGAGCAAAGACATTAGCAAAAAGAATCGCCAGCATCACACCCTCTGGATAGGCAGGATTAATGATGCGAATCAACATCGTCACAATGCCGATCAACGCTCCATAGATCCAACGCGCACTCTTCATGCCAGCGCTACTCACCGGGTCTGTCGCCATGTAGACGAGCCCAAATGCCAAACCGCCCATCATCATGTGTCTCAGCGCAGGCATTCCATAACGCACGGCACTCCAAGCTCCCAGATCTGGTCCCCAAGAGGCAAAATAGTAGAAAATATAGGCTGCTAAAAAGGCGGAGAGGCCAAAAGAAAGCATCGTACGCCAAGAGCCAACGCCCACAAGAATCAAGAAAAAAGCTCCAAGAAGACAGGCAAATGTCGAAGTTTCACCCATACTCCCAGGAATGTTACCAAAAAAGAGGTTGGCATTAGAGAATTTTTGGAAGCCGTAAACCGATTCTGCAGACGAATAGGCCGAGGCTAAGCTGCCATTCGGCAATCCTAAACCTCCGATCAGTCTAGGAGCCATCAAGAAATCGCGTAACTGTTCAGAGGATAGCTCTTTAAGATCGACCATTACCCCGCTTTTTGTTTTCCAAAGGTCAAACTGCTGTTCGATCAGAGGTTGCAAGGGAGAGCTTTCGATAGCTCCTTTATTCAGCGCAATCGTAGCAATGTGGATACGCTTGACCTCACTATTTGCTTGGTTTAGTCCTCCGAGCGCTGTAGCCTGAGAATAGCCATCGACCTCATCTAGATTGGCATCTTGATTCATCTGATTGATGCTCTGGGCAATTTCATAGCTGTTTGTGCCGATCCAGACGTCGCCAGTCATATTCCCTGGAAAGGTAAAGAAAAGAAATGCGCGGGCAGTCAGTGCAGGATTCAGGATATTCATCCCAGTGCCACCAAATAGCTCTTTACCTATCACTACGCCAAAGGCAATCCCTAGAGCTACTTGCCAATAAGGAGTGGTAGAGGGCAAAATCAAAGGGTAGAGCATTCCCGTCACAAGGAATCCTTCTGCAATTTCATGCTTGCGGATGATTGCAAAAATCGCTTCACAAATCCCCCCAACAAGATAGCTAATCAGCATGATCGGGATAAAGGCTTGGGCTCCCAATCGTAGGATAGTGCCAGCATGAGGGAGAGTGAAACCAAAGTATCCTGAGAAAGAGGTAGAGGATTGGAGATAGGCCTCCATGAATTTGTAGTTGCCGCTAGAATAGACCAATTCCTGGACACCAGAATTCCAGATTGCCATCATGATTGTGGGAAGTAAGGCGAGGACAACAAGAACCATCCAGCGCTTCAGATCGACTGCATCGCGTACAAAAGGCCGGTATTTGGTATTGAGGGGTGGTTCGTAGCAAAAAGCATCGATAGCAGAAATCAGAGGGCGAATCTTGTAGAGTGATTTGCCCTTTTCAGCCAATCCAAGTTGAAAGTCTAAAAAGCGTCTGAGCATTTTCAACAAGACAATAGCAGATTTTAGTCATCTTGCAAAGGTGAAAGTGCTATACATGCCATGATGCGCTATTACATTTGGAAAGTCTTACTTCTTGGTATCTTGCTGTTCGGAGGACTCTTCTCAAACGAGATTTTCTTGAAAAGTGTCGAATGGGCAAGCAGAGCTTTTCTCCAGAAAAAGTTCGGCTCTTTGTTGAGCTTTGAATCCCTTGACTGGCAAGAAGGTGCTCTACAACTTTCTCATGGAAAGTTGGAGGGGCGCCTAGAGGGCTCTTTTGAACGAGCCTCTTGGAAACCTGCATTTTCTTTCCCGAAAAGGGAACTGGGTGGGCATATTGTCATCGAAGGATTACAGCTTGTTCAAAAAGAGTTAAAACCTATTTGTTTAGGTCGGAAGAGGTGGAAGCTATTTCATTTTAACTTCGATCTTGCAGTTCCTGCAGCACGATTAAGATTGGCAGATGTCGATCTACTGCTCAATATTGTTCGTGAACAGAGGCAGCTCACGTTGAGTTCCGATCTTGCCGGACATAATTTGAGTGATCTCTATAAAATTGTGGGTTCGATCTGGCAGCTTCCTGAACCTTTCGCTGATTGGGATGTGATTGGTGGTGAATTGAAGGGTGAGTTGCTTGTGAGCTTTGTGAAGGGCCAAATCTACAATTTAGAGGGAAAAATTGATGCGACTCAAATTAAAGCTGAGAATAGTGTTCTCTCACTTTGTGGCGAATGGGAAAAGTTACACGTCGATTTTGATCTAGATATGAGTTCTTCGCTAAAAGTAGACACTTGGGATGGCACATTTAGTTTGATTGGAGGAAGGCTGGCTCTTCTGCCCAGTGAGGTGAATTTTTGGGATAATATCTGGGATTTTTCACAGCTACACTCGATGGTCTCTGTTAAAAACGGGAAAGTTGAGAGCTCCTTTTTGCGTGGCACTTTTTTCGGCATGAAAGGAGAGATTGACCTCGATTGGCATTCACGTGAAACCCTGATGACACTTGCTTTTCAATGCAATTCTGCAGAAATGCTGCCTTTTGTCCCAGAGAGATTGCGTTCTGGATTTGCAAGGGGTTTTCCAAGTGACCATTTTGCTCTCGATGCAAAGATCAAGCGCTGCAAAGAGGGTTTGAAGCTAGAAGGGAATCTCAAAGTGGCTGAAAAGTATCAGCTGAATTTTGGTTGCAACTTTGGATCGCAAACGGCTAATTTATCTAATCATTTGAGTCTAAGACCAATCGGCACTTTTGCAGACAAATTGAAAGAGCAATTCTGTCTTTCTTCTAAAAGGATTGGTTGGTTTCGAGCGGAAGGTTTTCCTTTAGAAAAGTTCTTCTCACCATTTGTTCTTCCAGAAGAAGAGGTCAAGCTGAAAGGTGTTGCCAATTTCGAAGGCACGTTTGATGAGCGCTATGTAGTCATTTTCTACGAGGGAGAAAGGTTTCATCTTGAAGCGGCTCCTTTTGATTTAAAGATCAGTCGTATCAGCGAAGAGATCTCGGGCAACAGTGTCGCGGTCCATTATATAGATTTGAAAACAGGCGATCATGAGGGACTTCTACCGATTCATGGAGCTCAATATACTCTGAAAAGGGAAGAGGTTGTTTTTGAACCATTTTCAGCATTGGCACACATCCAAAACAATCGCATCAATTTGACAGAGATCGAAACGCTCCAGAAATCGCTTAAGCTCCGGGGAGAGGCTGAGATTACGATTAACCGTTTTGCACATTCTCCGATCAAGGCTCGGGAATTTTCGCATGGGTTGGGTATTGATATGCTTCTCAACCTTTCTAATTGTGAAGGTGCTTTAGAAGATGCCATTGAACTGTGCGAGCACTTCTATAAACTGCCCCTTACGCAAAATCTAAGGGGCTATTTCACAACAAATAACGAGGGGTTTCATTTCCACTCTAAGAATGGCTCCGTAGCAGATCTCACTTTTTCGGCTCACTGCCGTGCAAATACAGAGTTTTTGGGTGTAAATCTAGAGAAGGCTACTTTCCAGTTCAATTACGACAGGAAAAAAAGGCTTGCCACATTTTCTGAAGGAAAGCTAGAAGCTACTTATAATAGAAAGGAATACCCTCTCCAATTTGAGACATTCTCATTCTCGCCTAGTCACTGGCATTTAAAAATGGCTGGTTTTGAAGGCAGTGTGGTGGATGGCATCGTCCATACAACTGGTATGATTGAATCTTCGGGTCTATGGGAAAAGGAGCGCTTTGTCCTCCATAATTTTCGTTTCAAAGATTGGCAAGGAAAACTTGATGTCGATGGAACGAGACTCAATCACTTCATTCTTAAAAATAAAAGCAATCGACTGAGGCTTTCAGGGGAGTTTGATGCTAACCTCTTTAAAATTGAGAACATCGCTTTTGATCTCGCTGCTTTTTTTCCTGAGAGTTCGAATTGCTGGAATCCCAAAGGCATTTTTGAAGGGAGAGGCAAACTGGTCTATGATGGGGATTTGCATGGAGAAGTGGTGACCTCATTTGAAAATCTTGAGTTTGGAGGGATCCACTTTGGTGATGGAGAAAATTTACGCTGTAAGCTCTCTTTGAAAGAGGGAATTTCGATTCAGGGATTAGAGGCTCAGGTGGGGGAATCACGGTATAAGCTGGGAGCTTTCCACTATCTACCAGGTGAAGGGAAGCTGCATTTTGACGGGATTGATTTTTCGATTCCGGGCAAGGCAGTTGAAGATATGGTCGGTGTGGCTTCTGAGCTCTTCCGAGGTAAGATTGAAGAGAAATTAGAGAGTCATTTGCTCAATTTGAAAGATAATGAGCAGTTAGCTGGACGGATGAATATCGAACTTTTTCCAGAAAGTGTTTGGATTACACTTTCGCTCAATGATGGCTGTTACACTCTTTTCGGTCAAAAGCTTGATCTTCGTTCGTTCACTCTCTCTTACGATCCCTTGGAGCTTAATATGAAGACAGAGGCCAAATTGAGTGACCGTTATTATTGGCTGAAATTTGATGCTCCATCACCAATACTGAATCAGGGTCGTCTGGCGGTATTTGAAAAAGAAGGGGGTGAAGAGCTCTTTATTCGTTGGAATCCCGATTGGCAAGTTGCTGAAGTGGGAGGTTCTTTAGAGGGATGTAGAGCCGAACTGACAGCTTCTCCAGACACCGATTCGATAGACTTTGAAGGCAGCCTCTCTTTTGAGTCAGAAAGGCTAGTTCCGCTTCTTTCTGGAAAGTTGCGTGAGATGTTGGAAAGCATTTCGATTAAAGGGGGCTATAAGCTAGAGGGTCATTGGCATTTTAGGAAATTTGACCCTTTCAATCCTGATTTTTACGGGAGAATTGAGGGTAATAATTTTGGAGTTTTTTCTGTTGCCTGCAACAATTTTTCCTCAGATCTCGAATATTGCAATGAGATGCTCATCATGCATGATTTCCAAGTAACGGATTGGAGTGGGACTCTTAAAGCACAAGAGCTCAATCTTTTTCGTGAAAAAGAGGGGTGGAAAATTGAGATAGAGAGAGTGAATATTGAGAATTTCCGCCTCTCTCGCCTTGCAAGTCCGTGGACTGACATGGAGAAAAGGGATCGCCCGCTTTTCCGCTCGTTTTGTATTCCTGAGCTGACTCTTGTAGGGCTGAAGGGGACTATCGGGGATCTCAAGAGTTTTTCGGGACATGGTTCACTTTATTTCACCAACTATGCAAAAAAGACTCTATTTTCTAACATTTTGCAAATTCCTACAGAGATTACAGCACGTCTCGGTCTTGATTTGACAAATCTCATTCCTGTCCGAGGCCAGCTGTTCTATACGATTGAGGATGAGAAGCTCTATTTGAACGAGCTTAAGGATGTTTATTCTGAAGGTAAGAGAGCGCGTTTCTTTCTTGCGGGGGAGAAGGCAGCCTATATCGACTTTGCTGGGAATCTCGATGTTAAGATCCGCATGAAGCAGTATAGTCTTTTGATGAAGCTAGCGGAGCTTTTTACGTTGAGTGTCAGAGGCACTGTTTTTAATCCACTTTATACGATTACGATGGCGGAATCAGTTGAAAACCTCCACGTAGATTGATGGGATTTATAAAAAATAATGTCACAAATGATGGCCATTGAGCCGGCCCTTTGAAAGATCCTTTCTCGCTCATGTTTAAAAAACATGAGCTTTGAAACGCTCTCTCAAGCTTGTATAGATTTTGCCGCTCGTTCTAGAATATATCCCAAACGCTATGCACCTTTTTTTTCCATCTCTCTGTCTTCACTGTAAACAACCTACAAAGCAACTCGTCTGCGAAAACTGCAGCCTCTTCTTTGAATTTCTTCCCAAAACAGAAAAAAACCGTGCAGCTTGCTTCCTCGATTTTGAAGCAGTGTCAACCTTTGTCCAAATGCTACGTAGAGATGAAGCTAGCCGCTTGCGAAAAGCCGCTGTCTCCTTCCTGATCATCCAATTCGCCAAATTGCAATGGCCCCTGCCTGACATAGTCACATCGGTACCCAGTCGCAAACTCTGGATACCAAACGTAAGCGAAGATCTCGCAAAACGCTTTGCTCGTGAGCTTGCTCTGCCTTATAAAAAATTGCTGAAACGGAAATTCGGCGAATTGCCCCAAGCACAGTCTCCTCAATTTTTCATCAAAGAAAGGGTCTGTGCAAAACGCATCCTTATCATAGACGATTTTATGGAGCGCGAAATAACCTTAAAAGCGGTTGCCAACCTACTAAAAAAAGAGCTTGGAGCGACTGTCTACGGCTTAGTAATCAGCCAGCGTGTCCCACTTTCACATGGCCATCAAGCTTGACACCATCATCGACACAGATCGTCTTCGCAGTGATATCACCTTTCACAGAGGCCTCTCCTCGGAGTTCCAACTTCTCTTGAACCGTAATGTCCCCCTCGACTACACCCTCGATAACAGCTTCACGTAAGGTCAAATTGGCTTTGACTTTCCCTTTAGGTCCTACGATCACTTTTCCTTGTGAAAGTAACTCACCTTCAAAAGTTCCGTCGATACGCAGGAGGCGTTCAAAACTCAACTCACCTCGAAAAGTCACTCCTTCACCCAAAGTGGTCTCAGGTGCTTCCTCTTTCATCACATTTTTGAAGTGATGAGGGAGCGATTTTTTCTCTTCCTCCCAAGCTTCTTCAGGACGTAGAAGTGGTGTTGTAACAGGTTGACGCGGTGCCTCAAAGACACGCGGTGGAACTTCAGACTTCAGTGGTTCACCATATTTGTAGTGATCACTCTCATCGGTCGGGCCTTTTCCAGGACGGCGAAACATTTGTGACTCCTTAGGCATCAATATTGCGGCGACAAAGTGCGATTTGTCTTCTCAGAGACTCCTCTTTCTTCACTTTATTTTCAATAGTTTTACACGCATGCAAGATAGTTGAGTGTGTTTTCCCAAAAGAGGCACCAATCATCATCAAAGATTCGTTGATCATCTCTTTGGCTAAATACATCGCTACTTGACGGGCCATCGCAATTTCTTTCGTGCGGGATGTTCCCTTCAAATCAGAGACGCGCACCTGGAAAATCGTAGCCACACTCTTCAAAATATTTTCAACAGAGATCTTCTGTTTGGGCGCTACTTGGAAGAGTTCACTCAGTGTTGACTCGACAAGCTCCTCTGAAATCTCCTGATTCAAAAGACGGCAGTGAGCTGTCAACCTGTTGATTGCTCCTTCCAATTGACGGACGTTGCCGAAGATGTGTTCGGCGATATAAAAAGCGACGCGACTTGGGATTTGGAGTCCCTTCTGTTCTGCTTTATGTTGCAGAATCGCGACGCGTGTTTCAAGATCCGGCACACCCACATGCGCCACAAGTCCCCACTCCATACGCGCCACAATACGCTCTGAGAGTTTGAGCTGTCCTGGTGGCTTATCTGAAGTGATAACTATCTGTTTGTTCTGATTGATCAAGCTTTCAAAAGTATTACAAAACTCTTCTTCAAAGTTTAGGCGGTTTTGCAAGAATTGTATATCGTCCACGAGAAGTACATCGAGCGATCGGTAGAAGCGCTTCATCTGATCAACCGACTTGTTGCGTAAGCTGTCAACTAAATCGTTGATGAAACTTTCTGTCGTGATACACTGCACCCGAAGCTGCTTGTGCTGATCATTCACATGGTGACCAATCGCATGCAGCAGATGAGTCTTTCCAAGTCCAACTCCCCCATGAATGAATAGGGGATTGTAAGAACGACCAGGACGATTCGCAATTCCAACTGCCGCTGATTTCACAAATTGATTCGAGGGACCTTCGATGAAATTTTCAAATCGATAGTACTGGTTGAGTTTGAGAGAGTACTTCTCATTGATAGGCGCCTTTTGTTCCGTTGTTGGGCGCTGCGGAAATGGACGCTCTTTCTTCTGTGCTACCTCGGCAATCACAAAATCAATCGCCGGTTCACCATCTGATGTCACGGGGACAAAGCTACAGAGATCTTTTTTGTAGTTGTCCATGAGATAGGCTTTGACAAAGATGTTTGGCACCTGCAAGCAGATGCGCCCAGCAGCTGTTTCTAATACTTTGATCGGTGCAAGCCAATTCTCATAAGCTGTCGAAGAACAGCGTTTTTTTACATATTCTAGAAATTGAGTCCAAGCATCACGCGCATCAATCGTCAGCATATTTCATTCCTATGAACAATCGTTTCCACAATTAGGTTTCAGCCATTTTTTTGACCAGAAGACGAGAATTTAGCACGCGATTTAAATGGCCGCAATCATTTTATCTGCTCAATTTTTTGCATGAGTACTAAAGGGTTGTTCATAAGTGTGATCTGATTAGAAATTTTTTTGTGAACATTTAAATGTTTGAATACGAATAGCATTTATACTTTTTGAAAAGATACGCTTTGAATTATAAACAATTTAGGTATGAGCCAAAATCAGAGCTTCGGCATCATCAGCAAGCGGTTTGTTCGCACTTTTCTTTAATCGATCCACGATCGTCAGTGCTTCTGTTTTTTGATTGAGCATGAACAATGCTTTGGCTTTGTTCAGAAGTGAAAATTCATGATCGGGCTCTATTTCAAGTGCGCGATTGAGCTGTTCTACTGCTTTCTCATTTTCATTCATCTGCAGATAGATGGCTCCCAAAGTTTGGCGGTCAAAGGCTGTTCCTTTATCGATGATCAGTAGGACTTCAAAAAAGAGGCGAGCGCGGTCATACTTTCCCTCCCTTAATAAAGAAAAACCGTAAAAACGGATTTCATCGATTTTATCTTTTTCCCAACCTAAAAGCTCAGCCCAATTTGTTTTCATCGCTATCCTTGGAGAAACTGACGGGTTCGTTCCTCGACTTCGGCGACAAGATTGTTATAATCGGCAACCTCTTCAAGAAATTGCATGAGAGTTTGGCTGTCGCTCTCTTCCTCTTCATCTTGTTGGAAGCCACGATGCTGATCGACGTAAGCAGCCAGACGCTCCTTATCTGCATAAATTTTTTCATTGAGGTCGAGAAAATAGGAGCGTCTGCGGCGCCATAGAAAGTAGGCTTCGGGAAAACTGAAATCAGCCCACGTTTTGCGTCGATTCAGTCGCATAAGGACGGCGAGCTGAGGAATATCAGGCTTTAACTTCAAAATAGTAGTATGATGGACAATCGCTCCTGTCTCACTAGGAGTGAGCTTAAGCGATTCAGAAAACTCGCGCAGACCCTCTACGCCCTTAGCGTAGGTGTCGTGCGCTCCCATTCCAATATTCCACGATTCTACCATGTCATTATCCTACCCGACTCCCTATAATACTAACAAGTGCTGTGCCAGATTTACCGGTTTGAATTTAAAGATAATATGAATATAATGTTTGTTTATGAAATGCTGTGAATCCCATTACCCAATCGTGACTGTTCCAGGCTTTGTGATTGGATCTGCCGCCATGATCGTGGGAGGCCTTTCCATTATATATAACCTAGGCTTTTTGACAGGGCGCCTTTCAGGTCTCAATTCAATTAGTATGAAGGCGGCTGCATCTGTTTTATCCGCAGGATCTTTTGTTTCCATTATTTCGATTGCTCTGGTCTGTTCGCAAAAATCAAAGCCGCGAAAAAAAGTGGAGGTGGAAATCTCTAAAAAGACAGAAGTGATCACAAAAATTGATTGGCAAATTAACCTTTCCGAAAAGATTGGGCATATTTGGGTCCTTGCTCCCGATTCAGAATTTAGAGGTTTTGTTCAAGAATATGGTGGGCCATTTCTTGTAGATCAGTATGATGAAAAGAAATTGGAGAGCTCTATAAATAATAAAGATCGAGATATGTTGGAGTTAAATGATTCACACGCCAGTCCTTTTGAAAGAGATATTGTCCTTGTTTTCAATCCCGATGGAACGGTTTCTCGATGGGACCTTGGGACTTGGCGGGCACGCGGAAGCTCTGCTCCTCGCCCATCCGGAAATTAAACGTTATTATGGCATAGACCGTGATCCCGAAGCTCTTGGCCTTGCGGAAGGGAGATTGGGGTCAAAATTGATCCCGATCCACGGCTCTTTTGTCGATATGGATACTTTGGTCTCTGAGCAAGTCGATGGGATTCTGCTCGATCTAGGCGTCAGCTCCTTGCAGTTGGATAAAGCTGAGAAAGGTTTTAGCTTCATGAGAGAGGGGCCGCTTGACATGCGGATGAATCCAGAAGATGAGATTGATGCAGCCTATATCACCAACCACTACAGCGAAAAAGAGTTAGGTCGTATCTTTCTCGAATATGGTGAAGAGCGTAAGTGGCGTCAAGTAGCTAAGGCTATTGTGGAAGCGCGTCGCAGAAAGAAGTTTGAGACTACATTTGATTTATGCCGAGCGCTCGACCCTGTGCTCAAGAGAGTTGGTAAGCTTCATCCGATGACGCGTGTCTTCCAAGCGCTGCGCATTGAGGTGAACCAAGAGCTGAAAGTGTTAGAGAGGGTGATTCCAATCGCGATTAAAATGCTGAGGCCGGGGGGGCGACTGGCGATCATTGCGTTTCATAGTCTAGAGGATCGCATCGTAAAATATGCTTTTCGTCATTTTATGGTGGAAGAAAAATCGGTGGACATTCTAACTAAGAAGCCATTGGAGGCAGACCGCGAAGAGTGCCGGAAAAATCCGCGTGCTAGGAGTGCAAAACTGCGTGTCATTGAGAAAAAGTGAAATTAGGTCTACTGATTCGGATCTTTATCTGTATTGTAGCAACAGCGGGTTTTCTCTATCTCTATATTAATAAGCAAAATAGCATCACTAAGTTGCGTTTAGAAATTCCGCAACTCAACTCTGAAATCGATCAGATCAAACAGGAGATTGTCCGTGTTCAGTTTGAAGTCGATCAATTTGAAAATCCGGTCCATCTGATGGAGCTTTCAAGGCAGCCAGAATATGGCCACTTGCGCCAACCACGTATCAACGAAATAGTGACGATCAAATGAAGAAGCGGGTTTTGATTTTAGCTCTAGGTCTCTTCTTCCTATTCTCGCTCCTGATTGCGCACTATTTTAAAATCCAGATTTTAGAGGGAGATAAGTGGAGTGAGATTGCACTTGCTCAACATGAATGTCTTCTGAAAGAACCTTTTCGGCGCGGCTCATTTTACTCCAATACCAGTGTGAAACGTAGTCATAATGAAGAGCCCCGGCTGCTCGTTCATGATGTCACCAAATTCCATCTTTTTGCAGATCCACTGGCAATACCCCAGGAGAAAAAGAAACAGATTGTCCATCATATTGCCAAAATGCTGGGTGTGCCTCCTGAACAAATCGATGCTGAGCTTTCCAAAAAAAGTCATAGTCGTAAGCTCGTCTCTTGGTTATCCAGGCCTCAAAGGGAACAGCTCTCTGCTTGGTGGTATCCTTATGCTAAAAAAGAAAAGTTGGCTTCCAATGCCCTTTTCTTTGTCACTGATTATCAAAGGAGTTATCCATTCGGTAAGCTACTTGGGCAAGTGTTGCATACGATCCGTGACCTGAAAGAGGAGGAGACGGGGAGGGCTTTGCCAACAGGGGGTTTAGAAGCCTATTTCAATCTCTATCTCAATGGAAAAGAGGGAAAACGTATCCTTCTCCGCTCGCCTCTTAACCGTTTGGAAACGGATCGTGTCATCGATTTGCCGGAAGATGGAGCAGACATCTACTTGACGATCAACCACTGCATTCAAGCAATTGTGGAGGAAGAGCTAGAGAAGGGAGTTTTGGCAGCTAAGGCAAAGGGTGGATGGGCAGTCTTAATGGAGGCAAAGACGGGAGAGATTTTGGCGCTCGGCCAATATCCTTTCTTCTGTCCCTCTGATTACCGCACCTATTTCAACGATCCAGAGAAGATTGAATTGACTAAGGCGAAGGCAATTACCGATGCCTTTGAGGTTGGTTCGATTATGAAGCCGATCACGATGGGTATCTGTTTAAAAGCGAATGAAGAGTTGGCGAAAAAGGGAGAGCCTCCACTCTTTACACCTTCTGAGAAGATCGATGTGCGTCGTTCGATATTTCCAGGAAGAGGGGGTGGCAAGCCACTCTATGATTTGCAACGCCACACTGCTATGAACATGTATATGGCATTGCAAAAATCGTCGAACGTCTACATGGCGCAGGTGATTGACAGAGTCATCAATCGGATGGGAGCTGCTTGGTACCGGGAGCAATTAGTAGATTGCTTCGGTTTTGGTGCAAAAAGTGGTATTGAATTACCGGCTGAGGCGCCAGGCCTCGTGCCGCGCATTGGCAAAGTCCATCCCAACGGATCTTTAGAGTGGTCGCTTGGGACACCCTACTCTCTCTCTTTTGGTTACAACATTTTGGCAACGAGTCTGCAGATGCTGCGTGCGATTGCCATTTTCCCCAATGGTGGATATCTTGTTGAGCCAACACTGGTTAAAAGGGTGGTGAAGAATGGGCAGGTTCTTTTTGATGGGAGTCAGAAGCCCAAAAAGCGGGTCCTATCTGAAGATTCAGCCTATGAGGTGATGAAGGGGATGAAATTCTCGACTAAACCTGGTGGAACTGGGACAAGAGCTGAGTTACCGGGTTATACAGAGGGGGGTAAAACGGGAACAGCGGAGAAAATTGTTGGTGGTGTTTATTCCAAACAAAAGTATATTTCCTCTTTTGTGGGGTTTGTGCCGGCAGTGCGTTCTGTGCAAAACCCTCTGGTATTGATAGTAACTATAGATGAGCCTGCCCCCATTTTTTTAACAGGGGGGGTGAAGAATTATCAGGGAGGTTACTGTGCTGCACCGGTCTTTCGTGAGATCATGCGCCGGACCTTAGATTACTTGGGAATTCCGCCTGATGATCCTTTTGGCTATCCTGCCAAGGATCCACGGAGTGATCCTACAAAGGCTGATTGGATGGTGGAAGTGGAAGCATTGAAAGCGCAATACAGCGCATGGAATAGTCGATGAAACTAAAGAAGTTGATTGAGAATTTGCCTATAGAAATTTTCCGTGGCTCGAAAGAAGTGGAGGTTACCTCGCTCTGTTCTCACTCGAAATATCTAGCGCCTGGGAGTCTTTTTATTGCAAAAGTGGGTACTCATACTGATGGTTCTCAGTATATCAATGAGGCGATAGCCTCTGGTGCTGTGGCTATTCTCACAGACCTTCCCAATCCTTCGTTGAAAATCACTCAATTGATAGCAAAAGATGTACGCCAAGCTGAAGCGCTTCTCGCTGCCCGTTTTTATGATGACCCCTCTTCTGAGCTCTTTATGGTGGGGATTACGGGGACCAATGGTAAGACGACCACTTCCTATCTGATTCACTACCTGCTGAAATCAGGTATGATTGGCACAATTGAATATATAGTGGGAAAGGTGCGATTTCAGTCAGAGCTCACAACTCCCGATATTATCACCAATCAAAAATTGTTGCGGGAGATGGTGAAGCAGGGCTGTCGATCTGCTGTGATGGAAGTTTCATCACACGCTTTGTCACAAAAAAGAACAGAAGGGATTGATTTTGATTGCGCAATCTTCACCAATCTGACCCAAGATCACTTAGATTATCACCACACGATCGAAGAATATGCAGCGACTAAAGCCCTCTTATTTAAGGGGCTGAAGAAAGAGGCAACAGCGGTTGTTCCCTATGGTGAAAAGAGAATGATTGCAGAATGCAAGTCCAAGATTTTGACCTACGGTATTGGTCAAGGGGATGTTGCAGCTACAGATCTTCACCTTGCTTTCGATCACACTACATTTAAGGTGAATGGAAAAGAGTATAAGATGCCACTTGTTGGGCGTTTCAACGTATTGAATGCGGTTGCAGCTCTTGCAGCATGCAGGGTCTATGGCAAGGAGGATTGTGATCTCGAGCATTTTCCTTCAGTGCCAGGCCGATTGCAGCGTGTCAAAGATAATGTCTTTGTCGATTTCGCACATACTCCAGATGCTCTTGAAAATGTATTGCAAGCTCTGCGAGAATTTGCACCGGCACGTATCTTGACAGTTTTTGGTGCAGGAGGGGATCGGGACCGTGGCAAGAGGCCGAAGATGGGTGCAGTAGCTGCCAAATATTCTGATCTGGTGATCTTGACATCGGATAATCCGCGTAGCGAGGATCCTGAGAAGATTTGTGCTGAAATTGCTGTCGGCGCACCTTCTGCTTTGATTGAAATAGACCGTAGAAAGGCGATTGAAAGGGCGATTGGTTTAGCGGATCGTGATGATCTTGTTTTAATTGCTGGAAAGGGACATGAGAGTTATCAAATTTTTGCCCATAAGACGATCCCATTTGATGATCGGAAAGTCGTTATGGAAATACTTTGTGGGGTAGGATGCTGTTAGTAAATTTGGGCTTTCGTTATAAACCCTATTTTTCAATTTGTTTGGGTATTTTACTCATCCTTGGGCTCGGATCGTGCGTGAGACAAATGCCTTCAGAAGTGACGATGTTCCGAGCAAAGCCTTTTAAAGCGGATGTCCCAGCAGCACCCGTTCCGATGAAAAAAGAGATGATTGTGATCGATGCAGGGCACGGTGGCCATGACACAGGTTCGATGTCAAAGACGCATAACTATGTCGAAAAGCAGTTAGCGTTAGATACGGCACTCTCTGTTTGTCAATACTTGGAAGAGATGGGGTATAAAACGAAGATGACGCGTTACAATGATCGCTTTATACCTCTTTCAGATCGAGCAAAAATGGCTAATGATCTCCAGGCAGATCTCTTTGTCAGCGTGCATTATAATCACTGTCCTTCTCAAGAACCGCATGGGATTGAGATTTTTACATATAAAGAGCATGGGGCACGTTTTATCGCATCGACAAAATTGGGTGAGCAGGTGAACAGCCACATTGTGAAGTATACAGGGATGCATAGTCGGGGTGTGAAGCAGGGCAATTTAGCTGTTGTGAGAGAGACAAAGATGCCCGCGATCTTGGTGGAGGCTGGTTTTCTTTCCAATCCAAGGGAGCGCGAGAAGGTGAAGGATCCACAGCATCAGAGGGCGATTGCTTGGGGGATTGCCAAGGGTATTGACCACTATTTAAAAAGTGTTAGTGCTGCGCCTGTTGCGGCCAAAAAAGACCATTTGCAATGGCATCGATGATTTGATTGGCTATCTCTTCGTAAGTTCCAATTGGATGGAACCCTTGGCATAAGATGCAGTCGCGACTGCCCCTGATCTTTTTTGCAACTGTGTTGTGAAGTCCTTGACTACCAAAAACGAGATAAACGGTTGTTTTGGATTTACAGCCAGAGTAAAAGCGGTCCATTGCCTTACGCATCTTCTGGTACCCAAGATCTGTTTCAATGGTTAGTAGTGGATTTGTGCCAAGTTCTTTTTCTCCAAATTTTGGCACAGGTTGTTTTCCAATTGCAGCGAAAAAGGAGGCATTAGGAGCTGCGCAGCGTGGCTCATAAAGGACTTTTTCAGGATCAAATCCATAATTGCTGCCATGTGGTGGAAGCAGCTCCATAGTAGGGTAGGCATATTGGAAGAGTGCATAGGCTACTTGGGATGCATCTTGGCCAGTTTCGCAGATGAAAGCGATGCGCTGTTTATTGGGATCAAAACGCTGGCCGTGAAGCGTTTTGGCTGCACTGATGGCTCTCAAGCGGATGGCTTCAGATACCTGACCAGTGTTTAGCTGCTGTTCCAGGATTGAAGGATTAGGTGCTGTAGGAGTCTTTCGAGCTTCGCGTTCCTGAGGAGAAGGGAGATCTTCGGCCTTTGCAGCTGGGTGTCCCTGAGTAGAAGGGAGATCTTCGGTCTTTCCAGCTGGGTGTCCCTGAGTAGAAGGGAGATCTTCGGTCTTTCCAGCTGGGTGTCTCTGAGGAGAAAGGAGATCTTCGGCCTTTGCAACTGTCTTGGTTGAAGAGAAATCACTAGAAGTACTCTTTGAACTAGAAAGAGTAGCAATCGCTAAGAGGAGCGTGCCAGCTGTCCCTCCAGCTGCTATCCCGACTGCTACACCGATAGAAAGAGAGCCAAAACGGTGTGCCAAGTAGCCCCCTAACCCCGATAATATGGCTCCGGCGAGCACAGTTGCTAGCGCTATATTAATACTATTTTTTGAATCCAGTTGTGCTCACTAGAATTTGATATGCCGTACATATTGAAACAATTATACCATTTATAACAAATAATGTCACAAATGATGGCCAGATGGGGAGGCAAATTTGAGAGATCGTTTCGAAGCTCATGTTTTTAAAAACGAGGGAAAAAGGATCTCTCAAAGGTGCCGGCTCAATGGCCATCATTTGTAATAAATCGTATTATGTCAAAATATAATGTCCCCGGCGCGATTCGAACGCGCGGCCTGCTGCTTAGGAGGCAGCCGCTCTATCCACCTGAGCTACGGGAACACAATAATCGAGGGGAGCCGGTATGATATTCCTTCTAGACATTTCTTACAAACCTATGTTACCCTCAAGCAAAATCAGAGGAGAATTTCAATATGACACAGGCAGACATTGGGCTCATCGGCATGGCCGTTATGGGGCAAAATCTTGTTTTGAATATGAACGACCACGGCTACACGGTGGCTGTCTTCAACCGCACAGTAGATAAAGTCGATGAATTTCTGGCAGGTCCGGCTAAAGGCACTAAAGTGATCGGTTGTCACACTCTCAATGAATTTGTTGCCAAGCTTAAGCGGCCTCGCAAGATCATGTTGATGGTGAAGGCGGGTGCTCCTGTTGACGAATTTATCAACCATTTAGAGCCTCTTTTGGAAAAGGGAGACATCATCATTGATGGTGGTAATAGCCACTTCCCTGATACAACGAGACGTTGCCAGGCCCTCAAGGCTAAAGGAATTTTCTTTGTCGGTGCTGGGGTTTCAGGTGGGGAAGAGGGAGCGCGTCATGGCCCTTCGATCATGCCAGGGGGACACCCAGAAGCGTGGCCACATGTCAAAGCTATTTTGCAAGATATTGCTGCTAAAGTTGAGAGTGGGGAGCCTTGCTGTGATTGGGTCGGAGAAGAAGGCGCTGGACACTACGTCAAGATGGTCCACAACGGCATCGAATATGGCGATATTCAACTCATTTGCGAAGTCTTTGCTCTGATGACCAACCTCCTTGGAATGGATTACAATGAGATCGCTGATGTCTTCCAGAATTGGAATACGCGCGAATTGGATAGTTATTTGATCGAGCTTGCAAGTCACGTTTTCCGCACACAGGACACAGATGGCAAGCCGCTTCTCGATAAGATTCTAGATGTAGCTGGACAGAAAGGTACGGGAAAATGGACAGCGATCAATTCTATTGACCTGGGTATGCCGGTCACATTGATTGGTGAAGCTGTATTTGCTCGCTGCCTATCAGCTCTCAAAGATGAACGCGTCCAAGCTTCCAAGGTTTTGAAAGGACCGAAGGCTGATTTTAAGGGTGATAAAAAGAAATTCTTGGAGGATATCTTCCACGCTCTTTATGCCGCAAAGATGACGAGCTATGCCCAAGGGTATATGCTAATGCGTGAGGCTTCTAAGGATTATAACTGGAAGTTGAACTATGGCGGCATTGCTTTGATGTGGCGCGGTGGTTGCATCATTAGGAGTATCTTCCTTGGCAACATCAAAAAGGCTTTTGACAAGAATCACGATCTCTACAATCTGCTTTTGGATGACTTTTTCCAAAAGGAGATTGCAAAGTGTCAAACTGGTTGGAGAAATGTAGTCTCTCAAGCCTCTCTCAATGGAGTGGCGGTGCCTTGCTTGAGTTCAGCACTCTCTTTCTATGATGGTTACAGATGTGGGCGTCTTCCAGCTAATTTATTGCAGGCGATTCGTGACTACTTTGGTGCTCATACCTATGAAAGAATTGACAAGCCTAGAGGTCAATTTTTCCATACAAACTGGACGGGTACGGGTGGAAAGGTGAGTGCCTCTTCCTACTCGATCTAAATGAAAGTGAGATGAGCTCTTTCCAACGCAAAAGAGAATAGGTGTACTTCTGCGCATAACTTTTTTCTGCTTATGAGCGAAGATGATACCATTTATCACAAATTAGAGCCATCGAGCCGGCACCTTCGAAAGATCCTTTCTCGCTCATGTTTAAAAACATGAGCTTCGAAACGCTCTCTCAAATTTGCCGCCCAATCTAGCTCTCATTTGTGACATTATTTGTGATAAATGGTATTATTGGTTGCAAATGCTATAAACTTATTTCTCGAGATTGGTACAAATGAAGGATTCGTGTATACTCCGCGTTTATGTCACAGTTAAAGCGTGAAAATATCCGCAACTTCTCCATCATTGCACACATCGATCATGGCAAATCGACGATAGCTGATCGTCTGCTTGAACTTACCTCGACTGTTGAACGTCGCGATATGCAAGAGCAGCTCCTTGATAGCATGGATTTGGAAAGAGAGCGGGGGATTACGATCAAAGCACACCCTGTCACCATGCTGTATAAGGCGCATGATGGGGAAATCTACCAATTGAATTTGATCGACACTCCTGGTCACGTCGATTTCACCTATGAGGTTTCTAGAAGTTTAGCTGCCTGTGAGGGAGCACTCCTGATTGTGGACGCAGCACAAGGCGTGCAAGCGCAGAGCTTGGCGAACGTCTATCTGGCGCTCGATCGCAATCTCGAAATTATTCCTGTGCTGAACAAGGTAGATTTGCCAGCGGCCGATGTTCCAGAGGTGAAGCGGCAGATTGAAGATTTCATCGGACTCGATACGAGTGAAGCCGTTTCTTGCTCAGCAAAACTGGGTACGGGTGTCGATCTAGTATTGGAACAGATCATCAAGAAGATTCCACCACCACCTAAACCTATCGATGATCATTTAAGAGCGCTTGTTTTCGATTCTCACTATGATTCTTACCGTGGGGTGATGATCTATGTACGTGTGATGAGTGGAGAGATCAAGGCTGGGATGGATATCAAGCTGCTGGCGACAAATAAAACGTTTGAAGTGCAAGAGGTGGGTCTTTTCAAGCCTAAGGCAACGAAGATGGAGAGTTTGCAGGATGGTCAGGTGGGCTATCTCGTGGCAAACATTAAGAATGTGCGGGATGTAAAGATTGGAGATACGCTCACAACAGCTCGGGGAGGCATTACAACATTGCTTCCTGGTTTTAAGGAGATTCAACCCGTTGTTTTTGCAGCGATCTATCCTGTCGATGCGACAGATTTTGAAATGTTGAGAGATTCTCTTGTGAAGCTGCAGTTGAATGATTCAGCGCTTTTTGTCGAGCAGGAGAGTTCGACAGCGCTTGGATTTGGTTTTCGCTGTGGTTTTCTTGGCCTCCTCCATCTAGAGATTGTCTTTGAGAGGATTATCCGCGAGTTCAATGTCGATGTGATCACAACGGCACCGAGTGTGGTCTACAAAGTGTACATGTCAGATAAGCGAGTGATTGATGTGGACAATCCGGCTCATTTTCCAGATCCAGCACAGATCGATCACATTGAGGAACCCTGGGTAATCAGCCATATCATGATTCCGTCGGAGTATTTGGGTGCTGTGATGAATCTGGGTATGGATAAGCGCGGGGACTGTTTGAAGACAGATACGTTGGATGCGCGCAGATTGGTTCTGACTTATCGTTTTCCTCTCAATGAGATTATCATCGATTTCAATGACAAGCTAAAATCGATCACCCGGGGCTATGGCTCTTTTGATTACGAATTTGAGAAGTACGTGAAGGGTGATATTGTCAAATTAGAGATCCGGGTGAATGAAGAGCCGGTAGATGCGTTTTCGCTGCTTGTGCACCGTTCTAAAGCTGAGATGAAGGGTAAAGAGCTTTGTCAGAAACTTGTGAAGGTGATTCCTCAGCAGCTTTTCAAAGTGCCGATTCAGGGGGCCATTGGGGGGAAGATTGTAGCCCGTGAAACGATCCGTGCCCTTACCAAGAATGTGACCGCCAAATGTTATGGTGGTGACATCACGCGGAAGCGTAAGTTGTGGGAGAAGCAGAAGAAGGGTAAGAAGAAGATGAAAGAATTTGGGAAGGTCAGTATCCCACAAAGCGCCTTCATGGAAATCCTCAAGTCTAACGATTAATCGAAAGATCTATAGCCAACTGAAAACTTCATATTTGGCCTCCGCAAAAGCTCCGCGCTTATGAGGTCATAAATCGGTCAAGGACGGGCAACTTTCGTGCCATCGCCATCTTTACCTTTCAACTGAATTGACTATATTTTTTTTATAACATTTGCAACAAATAAGAGCCAGATAGGGTCGCAAATTTGAGAGATCGTTTCCAAGCTCATCTTTTTAAAAATGAGCGAGAAAGGATCTCTCAAAGGTGCCGGCTCAAGGGCTCTCATTTGTGACATTATTTGTTGCAAATGGCATTACTGGTCCTTAAGTTAGGCCCCCCATTCAGCTGTTTTTTCCATTTCCAAGGCTCTTCTTTCTTCGATATCACGCTTAGCAGAGTCCAACCATACGATATCCACACCACCAAACCAGGAGATTAAACGCTCTCTCAAACGGCCTGAAGGGAGCCTCAAAGCAGCCGAAGGCAGTATGAGAGCAACGGATAGGATTGAAATAGGCAGAGCACCACCACACATGATTACTAAGCGAGGAACTCCTGACATGCTTTTAATAGAACCAATTGAGATAGCCGCAATAGCCATAGCTGCAAATGCAATAGCTATTGATAAGATAAATTTTTCTCCACCAATGCGAGATTTCTCTACCTTTCTTGCTAAGATATCCAATCCTTCTTTATCTCCATTGTTGTGACAGTCAGCCACTCTACTTTCAAAACTTCTAGGCGAATTAACAACTTGCATATTAAACTCCATATAATAAAAATTAATACATCTGGTTAAATTATATAACTTAATTATTAAAATTATATAAATATAATATTAATTTTTTATTATTAGATATTAACAATGGTGTATTCACCGCAGAGCAAATCACATCTGATACCATTTATCACAAATAATGTCACAAATGAGAGCCAGATAGGGCGGCAAATTTGAGAGAGCGTTTCGAAGCTCATCTTTTTAAATGTAAGCTAGAAAGGATCTTTTTGAAGGTACCGGCTCAATGGCTCTCATTTGTGACATTATTTGTCATAAATGGTATAACAAAAAATTGTAGCCTATTTTTTTGGGCAAAAAAAAACCCTGCACTCCTAAGAGGCAGGGTTTTTTGAGAAGAAGGCTTAACTATGCCTTAGCAGCAGCTTCGTCAGCAGCAACTGGCTTCACAGTAGGCTCAGCCGCAGGCGCAGTCAGCGCGTTGAAGCGCTTACCAAGAGCCCTAGCCGAGATCAGCCAGAATCCGATGATTGCAAACAGAATGATCGCCAGGTAGGGCGTAATGGCAGCCAAGCTACCAAAGGCCACCAAGAGACCCTGCTGGATGAACGATCCACCGCTCTTTCCAAGACGGGCTCCCACAACGTCAATCGCTGCTTTACCCTTACTCTTCTGCTCGGAATCAAGAGGGATGTATGCCATCTCTTTTGTAGGGTCGAAGAGTGAGTATTTGCAAGACTTACTCATGATGTTCTGAACCATACCCACAATCACCGCCAAGAAGAGCGGAGACATACCCAGAACAAGCGTTCCAGCATCAATGTTTGTGCGGAATAGGATCAGAGCAAAGAAGAGCGCTCCTGTAATCAACAGAACGATCGGTGTAATGACCGCAGCAAATGTCCAACCAAATCTGCGCATCACGTTACCACCCACAAAGAGCATCATGAAGACTGTTACGATACCTGTGATGGTAGAGAACATTCCCATAAATGCGCTGTAGTCGTTTGCATTAGGATACATCGCCTTCAACTGACCTTTCCAAGTCACTTCAACGATATTGATCGCAACACCGTAGCAGATCACTAGAACAGCCAATAGGCCGATGTAAGGTGACTTGATCAGGTATAGGAAGCTTTCTTTGATGCTCAACTTTGGCTTGTCTTTCTTCTTCGCAGCTTTCTGCTCGTTCGGATCAAAGAAACGTGGGTCTGTCAAAACATTTTTATTGATCCAGCGGTAGGTCAGCATGATCACAACACCTGCGATCAAGACAAGGCCCATCAAAAGATTCAAAGAGACACCCCAAGGATCAACACCCTCTGGTACGTGGCGGCGGATGTTAGAAACCGCGATGATGCAAGGGCCTGAGCAAACAAGTGCCAAGTTAGCACCGATTCCGAAAAGAGCGTAGAAACGCTTCGCTTCGCTTACACGAGTGATTTCATTGGCAAATCCCCAGAACATCAAGCTCAACATTACAGAACCCCAGAGCTCAGCCAGTACGTAGAATGCAGCGAAAGTCCAGTTACGGAGAATCGCAATCATCCCCATCATACCTGCAGGTAGCGCCGCTTGCAGGTTGTCTGCAAACAGTGTTGGGTGTAGGATGTCGCGGTTAGGATAAATAACAGTTGGGAAGAGAGCGAAGAAGACCAAAAACGGTGCGATCACCGCGTAAAAGAGCTTCTGTCTGCTCAAAATATTGCTAAGCTTTGCGTAGCAGAGCATGAAGAGAATGGCACATGGAACCACTAGCCACACCTTAATAAAAGGAATAGCTTCAGCTCCTGAGCCAGGCGCTGTTACGATCAACGTGTCTTTCGTATCTCTCAAAATTGTATAATTGAAAGAAATACAGAAGAACATCAGGAACATAGGAAGAATCTTTTTGAGTTCGTACGCATGAATGGGCCAAAAAAATGAGCGCCATTTGCCGAATTCTTTTTGTGCTGTATTGGACATGTATATTTGCCTCTAATGGTTTACAAAAGAGTATCAGTATACCAGAAAGTCAATAGAAAGCAACAAAAAAAAATGGTATGATTATATGTAAAATTTTAATCGATTAGGCATTTCAGTAAAAAACTGAAATGCCTAAAAATTAGTCTAGATCGCTGAAAAGCCCTGGAGCATTCTGCAATGTAGAAATCGACTCTACATAGCTTGTCCAGAGTTCAGAACAAATTTGATTGTTGCGAATAGAGCGGATTAGCTCCCGTTTCAAAGCGGGCAAAGAACGTCTTGGGCTGAATCGAGCAAGAAGATCAGAATCTCCTGTACGACGCGCCAAATCGATTACTTTTTCGATGTCTGTACGTGTGAAACTTACGAAATCTCTTCTTTTGCGCGAGCCGCGTGGCGCGCGTGGCTTTGGATGAAGAGCTCTTGGTACTTCAACTTTTATAATATTATCATCAATTAATTTAAATAATTGATTAGGGTCTGAATTTTTTATTTTGCGCATTGTAAAATGGTGCATATAGCCACCAGATGGTCCGGGGATATATTTACAAAGATCATTCTCTTTGTTCCCAGCCACTTTTTTAATCGCTTTCTCTAGCAGTTTTTCCAGTTCTTCTTTCCTAATCTTTCCAAGTGTGGCCATCAGTTACCTTCCTTTGCAATATATTCCAGTCCAAATTAGTTAACTAATCGGCGCTTTTTTTTCCATTAAAAATCGATCAACGTTGAAAATTTTTTCTTTCACGACAACAATACTTTCCTTCGATCAATTGGGTTATTATAGTCGGATCAGTTGAAATGTCAAACTTGGAAAAGATTCGAGAAGGATCTCGAGCTGAAATGTCTATTTGGATATAAAAATTAGAAACTCTCATTTCGAAGAAATAGCAAATAGTTTATAAATGAGGGCTTCAACAATGAAACGGCTGCTTATACTACTCCTTTTTCTAGCCTCATGCGCTCAACAGAGTCGTGTCGCTGAGGAACGTCATTGGCGTTCTGCAAATGGGCGTGTCAAAGTGCTGGCTACCACCGGGATGATCAATGATCTTGTCGCAGAAATCGGGGGTGAAGATGTTGATACTATCCCCCTGATCCGAGGCGAATTGGACCCCCATAGCTATGAACTAGTCAAAGGGGATGATGAAAAATTTGCTCGGGCTGATATTATTTTTTATAACGGTCTTGGCCTTGAACACTCTCTCAGCTTGAGGCGTCAACTCGAAGGAAAATTAAAAGCCATCTCTCTTGCTGATACCTTACTTGAAGAAGATCCTTCTCTTATTTTAGTGATTGATGGACAATATGATCCACACGTTTGGACAGATCTTTCTCTATGGGCTCGGATCGTCGATCCAGTGGTGGCGGCGCTCTCACAGGCTGAGCCATCTAAGGGAGCTCTTTTCCAAGAGAGGGGGGAGCGTTTGAAGAAAAAGATGTTAGATCTTGACCACCTTGCCTTTCAACGTCTGCAAGCCATCGATGCCACTAGACGTTATCTGGTCACGAGTCATGATGCCTTTAACTATTTTACTAGACGTTATTTGAGAAGCCCAGGTGAGCAAGATTGGAGGCGCCGTTGCCGAGCTCCAGAGGGTTTAGCTCCAGAGGCACAGCTTTCAGTCACTGACATTATTTCTGTTATCGAACACATCAAAGAGCACAAGGTCTCTGTGCTTTTCCCTGAGACCAATGTTTCCCGAGATTCCCTAAAAAAGATTTTATCTGCAGCAGGAGGGGGAGTGAGACTTTCTGAGCAGCCGTTGTATGGTGATGCAATGGGAGAGGGCCAAAGTTATTTAGAAATGATGGAACATAACATTTCTGTCATCGCACATGAGTTGAATGGAGAATATTGCACTAAAATTAAATAGCCTGGATGTCTTTTACGAAAAGATTCCTGTGCTACAGAAACTCTCGATGGAAGTGAAAGCTGGTGAGCTTGTCGCGATCGTCGGGCCTAATGGAGCGGGCAAAAGCACTCTCTTGAAGGCTGTGCTTGGTCTTGTGAAAAAGGCGAGAGGTAGCATCACCATCTTTGGTCAACCCGTCAAAAAAGTGCGAGCGCGCATTGCCTACGTGCCTCAGTGTGAATCTGTAGACTGGGATTTTCCAATCACTGTCTTTGATCTAGTATTGATGGGCTGTTTTAAAAGGAATCGCTTTAGACTTTGGGCAAGTCGTAGCGAAAAACAGGAAGTTTATAAGGCTTTAGAGGAAGTGGGCATGGAAGCTTTTCTCGATAGGCAGATCAGTCAGCTCTCTTGCGGGCAAAGGCAGAGAGCTTTTTTAGCGAGAGCATTAGTGCAAAAAGCGGATATCTATTTTTTGGATGAGCCTTTTGCAGGGATCGACGCTGCTTCAGCAAAACAAGTTCTGCAAACACTTCACACTTTACGCGACAATGGCAAAACATTGCTTGTCGTACACCACGATCTAGAGAGTGTTTCGACCGATTTTGATGCTGTGATCCTAATCAATAAACAGCTCATCGGTTACGGCCCCACAAAAGAGATGTTTACCCCAGATCTTATAAAACAAACTTATGCAACTGTTTGACTTTCTAACAGATCCTGTTCTGCGAGGCCCGACGATCGGGACAATGCTGATGGCTGTCTCAGCATCATTGATCGGCGTTTTACTTTTCGTCCGCAAGCGTTCCTTGATTGCAGAGACGCTTTCGCACGCTACCTATCCTGGGGTGATGATTGCCGCTGCCTGTGGCGTTGAACATTTGTCGATTTGGATTTTAGTCGCAGCTTTTATTGCTGCAATCTTGGGTTATCAGACAGTAGAGCTTCTGCAACAGCGCTTTCGAGTGCGGACCGACGTAGCCCTTACATTTGTTCTTGCCTCTTTTTTTGGTGTTGGGGTCACGATTGCGAGCATTGTTCAACACACACACACCTCTGCTTATCGTCAAGTGCAAACCTACCTCTTTGGCCAAGCTGCAACGATGAGTGATCACCATATTGTCATCTACAGCCTACTTTCACTCTTGGTGATTAGCCTGCTCATGCTCTTCTTTCGCCCTCTTTTTGCTGCAACTTTTGATAAAAGTTTTAGCCGTGTTGTGGGTTTGGGAAATAAGGGCATTGAGATTCTCTTTCTCTTGCTTGTCGCTCTCTCTGTTGTGATTGGCATCAAAAGTGTCGGCGTTGTTTTGCTTTCCGCGATGTTTATTGCTCCAGCAACGGCGGCGCGGCAATACACAAATAAGCTTTCTACTATGTTTGTATTGGCAGCTGCTTTTGGAGCATCAAGTGGATTCTTAGGAAGTTACCTTTCTGTTGTGCTTTCTAAACCACACCTTTCCCTTCCCATCGGGCCTATGATTGCAATCGTAGCCTCTGGATTTGCTTTAATTTCACTTGCAATTGCACGGATGCGGAGGGTTTTTTATGAATCCCTACAGCGATCTTAATCTCTTCTCTTTCTTTGGGACCTTTTTCAAAAGGCTCCTTTTAGCTTTTCCTGGAGGTTTCGCTTCTGATGAACTGCAACTCCTTTTGCTTGTAGGTGTTGCGCTATCTGGTGGTCTTGTTGGAACCTTCCTTGTCTTGCGTCGTATGACGATGCTGGCTAATGCGCTCTCTCATACGATTCTTTTTGGGATAGTGGTTGCTTTTCTCCTTTTGAGCCGTGGCTTTGGGCCTTTAGATATTCCGGTTTTGATGGTGAGTTCACTTCTATGTGGTCTGCTCACGACCTTTTGCACGAACTTTCTTGCTCGATACATGAAGCTGCAAGAGGATGCAAGTATTGGGCTTGTCTTCACTCTTTTCTTTGCACTCGGCGTGCTTTTAATCACCCTCTATACGCGTAATGTCCATGTGGGTACAGAACTTGTGATTGGTAACACAGATGCTTTGCAACTCAATGATCTCGGTTTGGTCTATTCTGTGCTTTTGGGAAATGTGATATTATTTGTTCTTTTCTACCGTGCTTTTGCTGTCACAGCCTTTGATTCTTATATGGCGAGAGTTGCGGGTTTTTCGCCACTGCTCTTCAATTATCTTTTGATGGTACAGACATCGCTGACCTCGATCACCACTTTCCGCGCAGTCGGTGTCTTGATGCTCCTTGCCTTTTTGACAGCGCCAGTCCTGATTGCCCGTAGCTGGACAGATCGTTTAGGTCGATTGCTGCTATTGTCGGGAGCCATCGGTGCTCTGGCAGCGATTTTGGGTGTAGCTCTTTCTCGTCACATATTGACTTTCTATGGTCTTGGAATTTCTACTGGGGGCCTGATCGTTTGTCTCCTAGTTCTCTTCTATATGCTTTCCTTGACTTTTCACTCATTGAAGATTAGACTTTCAACATGAAAAGGATTGCACTGCTAGGCAGCACAGGCTCGATTGGCAAGAGTAGTCTTGAGGTGATTCGCCACCTAGGTTTTGAGGTTGTCGCCCTGGGATGCCAAAAGAACATCGACCTTCTCGAAGAACAGATCAAAGAGTTTCGACCGAAAAAAATTGCTGTCTACGATGAAGAGGCAGCCAGAGAGTTAAGAAGCCGAGGCTATGATGTGCTTGCGGGTGAAGAGGGCATGTGTGAGATCGCGCAAGAGGGCGACTTTGTCTTGATGGCAATCGTTGGACTTGCGGCGCTGGCTCCCACATTGGCTGCATTGGCCGCAAAAAAGGCGATCGGTTTAGCTAATAAAGAGGTGCTTGTTGCAGCTGGAGAGCTCGTGATGAGTCGTGTGCAATCGCCGCTTATTCCAATCGATAGCGAACATAGCGCCCTATTTCAATGCTTGGAAAAAATGAGTGGTGTAAGACGACTGGTTTTGACTGCTTCGGGAGGCCCCTTTAGAGAGCACTCTTTGGATGAGTTGGAGAAAGTGACTTTGAGCCAGGCATTGAAACATCCAACCTGGGCCATGGGAGCTAAGATCACGATCGACTGTTCCACTTTGATGAACAAAGGTTTTGAGGTGATTGAAGCAAGTTGGCTATTCAATATGCCTGTCCAAATGATCGATGTGGTGGTCCATCCTCAAAGTATTATCCATAGTTTTGTTGAGGGGATTGATGGCGTGGTTTTTGCGCAGCTTCATGAGCCAAGCATGAAAATTCCGATCCAATATGCGCTGACTTATCCAGAAAGATGTGAAGCAGCGCTGCCTCCCTTTGACTTTTTTAAGCATGGCCGTTTAGACTTCTACCCGCCTGACATGGAGAAGTTTCGCTGCCTTGGACTTGCATTTGAAGCTGCAAGACAGGGCAAGAGTTGCTGTTGTTTCCTCAACGCTGCCAATGAGGTGCTGGTTGATCGCTTTTTGAGACGAGAGATCTCTTGGGTTGATATCGGTAGGAAATTAGAGAGTTTGATGGCAAAACACTCGAGCACAAAAATTGATGATATTGAGAGCGTAATCGCTGTCGACCAAATCGCAAGAGAAGAGGCAAAACGTACATGACTGTATTCTATTTTATTTTGGCAGCGGCGGCTCTGGGCATTCTGGTCTTTATTCATGAGCTTGGCCACTACTTTGTGGCACGGCGTGTCGGGATGACAGTGGAGACTTTTAGTATCGGCTTTGGCCGACCGATTCTGAAATGGAAGTGGAACGATGTTGACTGGCAGATTGGTTGGCTTCCTTTTGGCGGTTTTGTCAAAATCATGGGGATGGAGTTTTCGAAAGAGGACAGGGAGCGTTATAAAGAGCCCTATGAAATCCCCAATGGTTTTTTTGCAAAGGCTCCTTGGCGCCGTATTTTGGTTGCCCTTGCTGGACCTGTTGCCAATTTTATTTTAGCCTTTTTCCTCTTTGGAGCTCTTTGGTTGATGGGGGGGAGGGAGAAACCTTTCTCTGAATTTACCCAGATTGTCGGTTGGGTAGAGCCCAATTCTGAAATTTATGCCCAGGGTGTGCGTCCAGGTGACATTCTCAAAGAGTACAATGGCAAACCCTATCAAAGCTCTAAGGACCTACTTTATGCCACTATGCTTGGCGGTAAAGATGTGAATTTGAAAGGTTTTCATGTCAACTATGCGACAGGCGAAAAGAGACCTTTTGACTATACGATCGAGAGTTATCCAGCTCCCGGAGCGTTGGATGATATTTTAACAACAGGGATTACCTCCAATGCACGTTACATGATTTATGATAAAGGGGTGAAGTTACCTGAGGGCTCTCCTATGGAAAGCAGTGGTATCGAACATGGAGACCAACTGGTTTGGGCTGATGGAGAGTTGCTTTTTTCAATGGATCAGGTGAATCATCTACTCAATCGGAAATTTGCATTATTAACGGTGAAGCGCGGAGATATGACCTTTTTGAGTCGTCAGCCACGGGTGATGACGGCAGATCTTAATTTCTCTTCTCATATCAAAAATGAGTTTGAAGATTGGCAATATGAGGGTCATATCAATAAACGTTGGCATGAGCTTTTTACTTTGCCTTATGTTGTGAATAGTGAAGGTTATATTGAAAGTCCTATGGACTTTTTGGATGAGGATAGTCGTCTCGCCGCATTTCCGCTCCATTCTTACGATAAGCTACTTGATGCTCCTTTAGAGCCTGGTGATCGCATTCTTGCTGTCGATGGTAGTCCTGTAAGTCGGGGTTACGAAATTTTGGAGAAGGTCCAGCAGCACCGTGTCCAATTGATGGTTAAGCGGGGGGGAGCGGCGAAGGGAAATGTAACTTGGAAAGAAGAGGATACTGTATTCATCGAAGGGGTGGATTGGAAGGCTCTTCAAGAGACTACAGCGCTTATAGGGACTCGTGTAAAGAGCAATGATAGCTTTGTCTTGCTCAATCCGGTTCTTCCAAAAATGATCGATGAGTTTGTGCTAACTGCTGAGCAGAGAGCTAGTATTTCCCAAGAATTTGAGAGACAGAAGAAGCAGGTCGAGGCGATCAAAGATCGGGAAAAGCGCGCTTCAGCGATGCGCTTTTTAGAGGATGCACAGAGCCGTCTGATGTTGGGTGTGCCTCTTGTCGATCGTCTTGTAGAATATAATCCAGGTCCATTTTCCCTCTTTGGGAGTGTTTTTGTCGAGACAGGCCAAACGTTGAAAGCGCTTATACTTGGCTATCTCCACCCGAAGTGGCTAAGCGGTCCGATTGGTATTGTTCGAGTGATCCATCACGGTTGGAAGATCGGCATTGGTGAAGCCCTTTTTTGGATTGGGGCGATCAGTGTAAACTTAGGCTTTTTGAACCTCCTTCCTATCCCTGTGCTCGATGGTGGCCATGTCTGCCTCTCTCTCTGGGAATGGATGACCAAAAGGCGCATTAAGGCTAAGACGATGGAGAAGCTCATCATTCCATTTGTGGTGCTACTGATCGGCCTACTCGTCTTTTTAACATTCCAGGACATCAGCAGACTCTTTTAACTCCTATTATTAAAATCTTTATTATAAATTAATATTGATTAGATATAATTGAGCTAAATGGAGGTAATATGAGTAACTTAGCGATTGATGCGTCTCGATGTCATAATGATGTGTCGCAGATTGGTCAAAATGTTCTAATCGGCGCTTTGGTGAGTGGATTGGCAATCGGGGTGCTTGCTTTATCGATTACCGGCATCTACAGTGGAGCGACCCATTCCAATTTTGTACATATTCTCAGCAGAAGTCAAAGACCCATTTTACTAGTTGGATTTATAGGGAGTATTCTAGGTGGTATGATTTATGCAGGGAGGAAGGGCAAGCTCTTTTAAGCCCATTCGATTGCATTTGGACACACCCCATAGTCTATTGATTCTCCTGATTTCCCATCTTCTTTTGGAATAGAGAGATTAATAGTATAAGATTTCATCAAGAAAAACCTTGATTAAAATTATTTATATTATATAATCAGCGACAATAGCCATGCCGTTTGGATTGATGATTTTGGTTGAGTCGAAGCCGTGCGATTGATGGATCGTATAGCCGATTCAATTGAAAACTGCAAATTTGCACGTGCGCAAGCTCCCGGGCTTGAGCGGTCTTAAGTGGATTAATATTAAAAATGTTGACCGACTTAGGACCTTTTAATCGAGGGGCTTTGTACAGTCCTAATCTGCAGTTTTCAATTGAATCGGCTATAACCTGCCCCCCTATTTCTAATATGAGGCAGGTTGCAATCGATGACCGGACAGCTTTGATCTCAAAATGCTCGATCCACATCGAATTGGCTATAACACAACATGGAGGTTGTTTATGTCTCATCAGATAAACTATGAATTTCAGCCACCTATTTCCTGCGTATCCAATAGAGTCACTTTACAGGAATTGGAAATCGGGTCTTATACAGTGGCCAACTTAGGAAATAGAGTCCTTCTTTTTGCCCGTACATCAGAAAACTTTGGAATTGTCATTTATATAGGGCCGGAAGATCAAAAAGTGAAGAAAAAAGACCGGTTTTATACCCATTTTTCGTCCAATACTTGGTATATTAATAAAGAAAATCCAGAAATCAATTACCAGTGCGAGTTGCCTCCGAAGACTAGTTGGCAAGGAAAACTTATATCTTTTCCGCATGTGGTCGACCCAACCGCTGAGACTGTCGCAAGAGATAAAATAATTTCTCTTCTAATTGTTCAAGAAATTGGGGGGCTTAAATCTAATGAAACCAAACGGATAGAGCTTAAGGTTCAAACAACACGGACTACAAATCCAAAAAATATAATGAATACGCGAGATTAATACCATTTGCAAGCTGATTTCTTGCAAATGGTATAACTCAATCGGCTAGATTTAAACTCGTAGTAATTCAGGCTTCGATTTTAAAATAGCTCTAGAAAGTAGACGCCACTTTTTCCAGTCTGCTTTAAGAGAAGCACTTAATTGAGGGGTATCCTTGATTCTCGATAGGGTATTGAGCATACGCTCTGACATCTGGATGACCTCTTTTTTAAGAGTGTCTTGATGTTCACGACTTAAAAGACAGATCTTTTCCAAAAGAAGACCTTTTCTTTTGAGCACTAGCGTCTTTCTTATTGTGAGGGGATCCATCCGTCTTAAGTCTGAAACTAGGCCCACCTTTGATAATAGCCAAATCACCCACTTTGTCGGGTCAAAATGGAACCAGCGGACACCATTTCTATAATCTTTTGCAAAGACGTGGTGGTAGTTGTGGTAGCCCTCACCAAATGTGAGAAGCGCGCAGATGACATTATTCACAGCCGTTTGCTCCTGACAGAAAGGACGATCTCCCCATGTGTGAGCGAGAGAATTGATGAACCAAGTCATATGGTGCGACAAGAATAAACGTAAACCAACAGCCATAAAGAAGGCGCCTACATAGTCATTGAGTAGGTAGCCTACAATCAAGCCCACGGCGATATTGCTTCCAAACATGAGAGGAGCGATGTAGCGATGTTGGAAACGCACACGAGGATTTTTCAAAAGATCCTGTACAAGCTTAGGATCAATCTCTTCTTGTTTGAACATCATCCACGTGAAGTGAGCATACCAAAAACCTTTATTAATAGAATAAGGGTCCTTATCAGTGTCGACGAAAGCGTGGTGGCGGCGGTGGTCGTATGACCAGCGCAAAGCACTGCTTTGCATCAAAAGCGGACTTAGAAAGAGCAGGAATGACTCAATAACAGGATGCGCTTTATAAGTTTTATGAGAAAAGTAACGGTGGTAACCAGCTGATAAACTCGTGCCTAAAACTACGAGCAGTGATGCCGAAATCGCGATCAATGCCGCGCTTGGCCTATGATGCCAGAAGTAAAGGGGGATGCAAATCAGAACGACGATTTGGAACCAATTAAAAATGAAGCAGTTGCCCAGTCAATTTTTCTTTTTTCCATACGCACCTCAGTATATAGGAAAATTCCTATTTTGGATAGATATTTGGATCATCAAAATGATTCAAGGGAAGTTCAGTATGTGGAATAATTATTAAATTTTTTATTCACAATGCTATATGAAATTTTGTATTGATGCTCGGTGGGTTTTCCGCTAAGCTTGTTCCCAAACTAGAGGCTGATGCGGTTACGATGAGTATCATTTATAATTTTCAAAGAGAGAATGGAATTGGCGATCACAACAGTAAACTGAAAAGTCTACAAGTCGGCTCTTTCACGCTGACCTTCGAAAAAAGTGCTAATTTTGTTTTAGCGCGTTTGTCTCAAGATTTAGGATTGGAAATTAGAATTCCTTCCAAGAAAATGCGTGAGGGTATTTCTTTTGAAATATCTACCCCTTCTTCTTTTCGTTTCTGTGAAGAGGGCACGCATGGCCTTTTTTCTCAGGATTATATTAAAGAGAACCCTGTCGATAGGCGTTGGCTTCTGTTGTTTAATCGGTTGATCTGTCGAGAGAAAGGAGGAAGAAAAATGCTAGAGTCGCGTTTTATACCCCTCAAGACTCACATACCCCCAATTGATGGGGGTATGTGAACACAAATACTACTTCTTATCCTCATCGTCGAGAACTTCTACTTCAGCCTCTTCGATATCATCACCGCTCTTCTTTTCAGTGCCAGCTGCTTGTGGCTCTGCTGCACCACTAGCTGCTTGCGCTTGCTGCATCACTTCGCCGATCTTTTGGATCGTCTGTGATAAAGCAGTGCTTTCGCGACGGATCTGTTCGATGTCACTACCTTCCAGAGCTTTTTTAGTAGAATCTACTTTGCTCTGAATCTCTTTTGCGACATCTCCAGGGATTTTATCCTTGTAGTCGTTGAGAGCTTTTTCAGCACGGAAAACAAGAGCATCGGCTTCATTGCGTGTCTCAATTTCAGCCTTCTTCCTTTTGTCCTCTTCTTTGTGAGCTTCAGCATCATTCACCATGCGCTTAATCTCTTCCTCAGAAAGTCCTGAAGCGGCCTCAATGCGGATCTTCTGCTCCTTGCCAGACTGCTTGTCTTTCGCAGAAACATGCAAGATTCCGTTGGCATCGACGTCAAAAGCAACTTCGATCTGCGGCATTCCACGCGGTGCAGGGGGAATGTCAGTCAAATCAAAGCGGCCAATCTCTTTGTTGTCTCGAGCCATCTGTCTTTCACCCTGCAGGACCACGATGGTCACAGCTGGTTGGTTGTCAGCAGCTGTTGAAAAGACCTGCTTCTTCTGCGTTGGAATCGTTGTGTTGCGCTCAACAAGATGCGTCATCACGCCGCCCAAAGTCTCGATACCCAGAGAGAGGGGGATAACATCTAGAAGAAGAACATCCTTCACTTCACCACCCAAAACCCCACCTTGAATCGCAGCTCCAATCGCCACAACTTCATCTGGGTTCACGCCTTGGTGAGGCTCACGCTTAAATAGCTCCTTCACAGTCTGCTGGACAATCGGCATGCGCGACATACCACCCACCAAGATCACTTCTTGGATCTGGTCGGCAGTCAGCTTCGCATCAGCCAAAGCTTTGCGGCAAGGCTCTTTCGTCCGCTCAACTAAATCATGTGTCAAGCTTTCCAATTTTGCGCGTGTCAAAGTGAGCGCCAAATGCTTAGGGCCTGATGCATCCATCGTGATGAAAGGTTGGTTGATCTCTGTTGACTGTACGCCAGAGAGTTCAATCTTCGCTTTTTCAGCAGCATCACGGAGTCTTTGCAACGCCATTTTGTCTTTTGTCAAATCAATGCCTTCTTGAGCTTTGAACTCTTTCAGCATCCAATGGATGATCGCTTCATCAAAGTCATCACCACCGAGGTGGGTGTCTCCATTTGTTGCAAGCACTTCAAAGACACCTTCTCCAATCTCCAAGATAGAGATATCGAAAGTTCCTCCACCAAGGTCAAAGACAGCCACTTTTTTATCGCCTTTCTTATCAAGACCATAGGCAAGCGCTGCAGCTGTTGGCTCTGGGATGATGCGCAAGACGTCCAAGCCAGCAATGCGACCAGCATCGCGAGTGGAAGCGCGCTGTGAGTCGTTGAAGTAGGCGGGCACTGTGATGACGGCTTGAGTCACTTTTTCGCCAAGATAAGCTTCGGCAGTCTCTTTCATTTTCACGAGGATTTGAGCGCCAATCTCTTCTGGAGAAAGGTGTTTCCCGTCGACATCAAAAACTACCTCGCCTTTGCTACCAGGAACCACATGATAGGGGACTGTTTTGATCTCAGAACCCACTTCACTATACTGGCGTCCAATGAAACGCTTTGAAGATGAGATTGTCTTGTCGGGGTTAGTCACTGCTTGACGTTTTGCTGGTATTCCAACCAAGCGGTCGTTGCCTTTAAATGCGACGATCGATGGTGTGGTGCGTGTTCCTTCAGCTGAAGTGATCACTTTAGCTTGACCTCCCTCCATCACCGCCACGCAAGAGTTGGTGGTGCCGAGGTCGATTCCTATGATTTTTCCTGAACCTTTTTTATCGCTCATACTATTCTCCTTTTTTATCTTCTGGAGCCTTGGATACTTTGACGCGTGCCACGCGAATCGGGCGATCTCCTACTTTGTATCCGCGTAGCGATTGCTCTATAACTACGCCAGGCTCATATTCATCTGTTTCAATCATCTCGATGGCATCGTGCCAATGAGGGTCAAATCGTTTACCTATTACTTCATACGCTACTACCCCATGACTGGATAAAACGTTGCGCATCTGCGAGAGGATCATCTCAAAACCAATCGCCCAATTCCTCACTTCGTCGGACATCGCCTCTGCAAATTTGAGCGCACTTTCAAATTGATCGATCGGGTGGAGAAGCTCAGATAAAACATTCTCGACAGCATATTGTGTCAACTCTTGCCGTTCCTTCTGCATCCTCTTTCTTGAATTTTCAGACTCTGCAAGCAGTCGCAAATATTTCTCTTGGCATTCAGCAAGTTCGGCTGCAAAGTTTTTGACTTCCTGTACTTCTTCCTCTGGCTCTGTCATTTATTCTCCAACAATTTAATTGAGGTTTGATCTATTACCTTTCCATGAGAGCGGGGCTGACGGAAAGAGAGTTTAAACTTCATGAGACTTTTTGTGAGTACTTTTGTCATCTCATCTGAAAAAAACTGCAAAGTACCAAAAAGCGTGCGATAAGGCATGCGGCTTGATCCTAAAAGACCAATCGCGCCGACGCGTGTTTCGCCGATCCGGTAGGGGATGGCTAAGACTGAACATTCTGAAGCTGCGGCGTAAGGGGCTAAATCACTACCGACCCAATAACAGAGCCTATTTTCTCGGATACAGTCGTTCAAAAGAAGACGCATGTGAGTTGAGTTCTCAAAAAGAGAGAGTCCTGCTGAGAGAGCAACGGGATCTGAAAACTCGGGATAATTCAAAAGTCTTGAGAAGCCAGTGCGAAAAACTTCCTCTTCGCTGAAATTGGAATAGCGGACCATGTAGCGGACAACAATCTCGCTATAGAGTTTTTGAGCTTCTCTCTCTTCATCACCTTGGATCTCTGGTTGCAAACCTCCGCGGATGCGCCACATCAAGTAACCTTCAATCCGCTTCAAGGAGAAGCTGCTCAACTTCTTGGTTGCTAAAATTTCTGTCAGGACCTGTCCAAAGTCTGTGATCAAAACACAAAGGAGTCTTTCGTCATCGATTCCGACAAGACGCACTTCTTGGATGAAATCATGATCAAAACGAGCTGAGCTTAAAAAAGTTGCATATCCAGTCAAGCTGCTCAATTTTTCCACAGACTGCTGCAAGAAGGTGTGGACATTCTTTTGGGTCATTTTGAGCTTCACGCTACTTTTGAGTCCCGGCATCACTAAAGGCTTTGTTACAGCTTCCTGTACATAAAGCCGGATGCCAGCTTCCGTGGGGAGTCTTCCACCAGAGCTGTGGGGCTGTTTTAGGTAGCCCATGGTCTCAAATTTCGCAAAGTAGTTGCGGATGGTCGCGGAGCTCAAGTGGGGGAAGTGCTCTTCTTTCAAAGTATTGGAGCCTATGGGCTTGCCAGTTTCCAAGAAGAGCTCTACGAGGGCTATGAGAACGTCGTTTTCGCGCTTTTCCTTTTTATTCATGGCCTCCATTATAGAGAAGGCCTAGCTATTGGTCAAGGATTTTTAGCACTCTATTCATTTGAATGCTAAATCTAAAGAAATGCTTGAATAAAAACGGATCTACCATTAGCTTATACCTAATATTTTTTTTATCCGTTCCTTTTGGTGAACTATGTTTCGTCTGATTTTACTCCTCTTACTTTCGACCTCTCTTTTTGCCAATGAGGGTTTTGGTCATCTGACTTATGTGGCTGGGAAGGGAAGGGGATATACCGATGGATATCAAGCGGGCGGAGTTTCGATTTTTAATCCTGGTGATTGTGGTTCTCTGAGATTTTTAGAGCTTCAAATGATGCGCATCTCTCCTGGTCGATTGGCGGGGAATTGTGGAATTGGGTGGCGCCGGACTTTACATACTGCAGAAGATATGCTGGGACTCAATTTTTTTTATGACTACAGGCGAGATGGGGGAGTGGATTTCCAGCAGATTGGTTTGGGGATGGAGTATTTTAATCCCATCTTTGATTTGCGGATGAATAGCTATCTTCCGATTGTTCGAAACAGGGGGATAGAAGAGGTTACGATTATAGAGTATGAGGGGGAAGAATCTGAGGTTACCACTCGTTATGATGCTCCATATTGGGGATTGGATGTAGAGTTTTCCTCTATTCTAAAAGTGGGTGGTATTCATTCAATTTTGGTGGGGGTGGGGCCTTATTTTTATGATACGACGTGCAGTTGTTATGCTGCAGATGCACTTTTAGGGGGGATGTTTCGTCTAAAGGCTCAGGTTTCCGCTACATTCACAGCTGAGGTTCTCATGACCTACGACCGTGTCTTTCATTTTGCTCCACAAGGCATTTTTACTTGGAGAAAGTCTTTTGGGGGCAAAGGTCCTCCTTGCTGCCTTTCCAATATCCGCGTTTTTCGCAATCCAGTAATCGTCATTTCAGGGAACCATGCTTTATATGATTAGGATTTTGTTTTTTCTTTTGATCGTAGGGGTCGTTGAGGCTCGTGAGTCGCTCGTGCTTAGTATGATTGTCAAAAATGAGAGTCATGTGATTGAAAGAGCGCTGAAATCAGTGCGTCCTTGGATTGATTATTGGGTGATTGTAGACACAGGTTCAACGGATGGGACACAAGAGGTGATTAGGAAGTATTTAGAAAATGTTCCTGGAGAGCTTGTGGAGAGAGAGTGGGTCAATTTTGCGCATAACCGCAATGAAGCCTTGGAGATTGCTAAATCTAAAGGAGCATTTGTCTTATTTCTGGATGCAGATGACTGGATTGAGGTTGGGGATAAGGGGTTGAATCTGGATTCAGATTTTGGTAGCTATCAGGCCGACTGGCATCATGGAGAGATGGTCTATCAGAAGCCTTTGATTATCAATGCTAGTCTTCCTTGGCACTGGAAGGGGGAAATTCACGAGTATCTGACTTGTGATTGTTCTTATACAGCAGCTGTATTGGATCATGTGAAATATTGTTGTGGGAGCAATGGTGCGCGTTCTCAGGATCCTGAGAAGTATCAAAAGGCTGTGGCTGTTTTAGAAGATGCGTTAAAAAGGGATCCAAACAATTTGCGCAATCTGTTTTATCTTGGAGAGAGTTTGCGTGATGCGGGGAGGAGAGAAGAGGCGATTTCTGCATATAAGAAAAGGGTTGAGCAAGTGGGCTGGATTGAGGAGTGTTTTTGGGCGCTTTTTCAAATTGCCTGTTTGGAGAGTGAGTTGGGCTATCCTAGGGAAGAGGTGATTGAGGCTTTTTATCGGGCGCATAGATTTCGGCCACAGCGTCCGGAGCCAGTTTATTATCTTGCGCAGATTTTCAATGAACAGAAGCAGTATGAGCTGGCGTATAGCACTATCAAGGGTTACCTCTCTATTCCTCAGCGAGATTCAAGAGATGTTCTATTTAGATTGGATTGGATGGCTGACTATGGCTTAGATTTTCAGTTATCATTAGCAGCCTATTATCTCGGCTTTTTTGAAGAGTTTAGACAACTTTGTGAGAAGGTATTGGACCAAAAGAAGTTGCCAGGGGAGTGGGCAATCTGCGTAAAAAACAATCTCTTTTTCCTAGCTTCTTGAAGAGAGTAGTTGGATAGCGAATTGATACCATTTACCACAAATAATGTCACAAATGTTGGCCCGATAGGGCGGCAAATTTGAGAGAGCGTTTCGAAGCTCATATTTTTAAACATCAGCGAGAAAGGATCTCTGGAAGGTGCCGGCTCAATGGCTCTCATTTGTGATAAATGGTATAATATCAGTTGAAAACTTGACATTTGGATCCGCCAAAACTCGTGGGGATTTCGTGCAGCCCCAAAGTGAAGTTTTCAACTGAATGGGCTATATAGCACATTTGGTTCAGAGAGAATGCATGGACCAAAAGATGCCTGGGAGTTGATCGGCTCCCAAGTTGATTGTTGAAGAGAATCCAGTAGCGCTGTAGTAGAGTCCTACAACATCCCCCGCATTTAACTGCACATCTCCTTGCATGATGATTTGGCCTTCAGCCAAGAGTGTTCGGACGTTTAGGAGAAGGGCGATATTCACATCTAGGATTGGAAAGACCCCAGAAAGAAGGTTAGTGGTGGAGGGGGATGTGCGACGTAGGACGAAATTGGGGCGCACATTGGATCCAATTTGTGCGGTGATTCTTGAAGGCATGTTGTAATTGATTGTGATTTTGACGGCGTATTTTCCAGTTGTAGGTACTGTAAAATTTCCAGTGGAGGCATTAAGCCCTGTGCCAGTGAAGTAAGGAGCGGTCGTTGACCAGTTATTGATTAGGGAAGTGGATGAGGAGATTGATCGTGTAGCGATTGAGGCAGAAAATCCATTGATAGTTGCTGTTGGGCCGGCAGGTCCCGTTGGTCCTGTCAGACCGGTAGGTCCAGTTGGACCTGTTGAACCGGTTAATCCTGTAAGACCTGTCGCGCCGGTAGGTCCGGTTGCACCAGTTGCACCTCTGGAACCGGTTAATCCTGTAAGACCTGTTGCACCTGTCGGACCGGTAGGTCCGGTTGCGCCAGTTGCACCTCTGGAACCGGTTAATCCTGTAAGACCTGTTGCACCTGTCGGACCGGTAGGTCCGGTTGCGCCAGTTGCACCTCTAGAACCGGTTAATCCTGTA
>Ga0214923_10000308_pt1 | contig 74283 bp, 115 predicted proteins | sample LL1510_MetaG_FD_177993 | JGI IMG/M metagenome (GOLD analysis project Ga0214923, IMG submission 177993) | Freshwater microbial communities from Lake Lanier, Atlanta, Georgia, United States - LL-1510 | ecosystem: Environmental > Aquatic > Freshwater > Lake | place: USA: Georgia | collected...
CACTACTAATGCATGCAGCGAGGCACTTCCCCACCTGCGGGGCACGGGATCTATGTACACGGGGACATGCCATCCCACGGGTGCTCGAGTGGGGCGGGGAAATCGGGGCCATCCCAGAGGGGCGTGGGGCACTATGGGGAGGAGGGGCACTTAACCCACGTCGGGCTTCCAGAAATCGCATGCGATTCTTCGCATCACTCGCGGTGCCCTCCCGCGACCCTCCGCGGTCCCCCGCCCTCCCCTCCCCGCAGGGTGTCTCCCCGGGAGCACCACCACCCTCCCTCCCCTCCGAGGCACCGTACCCTCCAGCGCTGGGGTGCGGGTCCCTCTTCAGGCCTGGGTCTCCCGACCACGAGCGTGAGGGCACCGGTGGGGTCGATCCACAGCTCTCCCCGGCGGGGTAGCCACGGCAGCCTGCGGTCTCTCTCTCGTCTCATCTCCGCCCCCCGCTCCGCCCCATCTGTTTTCCTATCGATTTGCAGGTGTCACCCCCGCCCCGGGAGTGCCGGGTGAGCTTCCAACTGGACCCTCGGCTGATCACCGATCGGCCCCGGGCACCGAGGTACTCCACGTCGACGTGGGCGCCGTCGGGGGAGAGGGTCACTCCCAGCACGAGCACCGCGTCCGCCCGGCCTCCGAGCCTCGACGGCGCGAGGGTGGTGAGGTCGACCAGGTCCCCGGGGGAGAGGCTGTGTATCTCCACCCACTCGGGTTCCCCCTCACGCGCGGGGGTTAGCGTATCGGGCATGGGTACCTGTGTGCGCGCGTGCGGACGTTAGCGTATCGGGCAGGGGTACGCGCACCCGCGAGGTCGACGCGCGCCCGGACGTTAGCGTATCGCGCGCGGGAATCATTTGCCCCGGCGCTTCACGGCCCGGGCGACCTTCTTCGCCGCCTTCTCCGCCGCGATCACTTCCCTCCCCCGGTTCTTGCTCCCCTTCGGGCGTCCCCTCCCACGCTTCGGGGTCTCAGGGGTGTCAGAGGGAGAGGGGAGAGGGGCGACCGGGGTCTTCCGGGGGCGACCACGCTTCCGCTTCGAGGACGTGACCCCTGCCGCGGCGAACTTGTAGACCTGGCCGTGGAGCAGCCCAACCTTCCAGTTGTCGTAGGCGTTGTTGCCCGCCTGCTCGTCGAACAGCTTGATCTCCCCGCTGATCGGGTCGACCCGCTTGACCTTGTAGGTGCGGGTGTCGAGGTACGGCTTGCCCGGGAGGACGATCGCCCGGCGCTCGATGATGATGCGGTCTCCCTCCCCGAACAGGGGCAGCCCGCCGGAGATCGCGTCCGGGAGGCGGGACAGGTCGGGTCGGGCGGACTCGCGGGGGGAGAGCTCCCGGGTGAGGGCAGCCTGCAGGTCGTCGTCGGAGTCGGTGTGGTCGGAGTCGGGGAAGTTGTACATGTGTCTACCTTGGGTCAGAGGGAGAAGAGGACGACCGTGATGATGTAGGTGAGGGCGAGCAGTGCGATGGCCGCGATGAGGTCGCCGAGGAAGCTTTCAGTGTCCATGGTTCTACTCTACCCCGCCCCGGGGCAACTTTGCACAGTTCAGCAAGGATTATTTCGGTACCACTCGATGAGGCGGAGGATCTCCCCCACCTCACTGTCGTCGCAGTCCCGGTAGGACCGGCCCAGGCGGGCCTTCAGCCGCTCCCAGATGTGGGCATGGGGGTTGCGCTTCTTCAGGAACTTGCACGGGGGCAGCTTGCCCTGCAGGTGGTCCCCCGCCTCCTTCTGCGCGGCACGGACCCTCGCGATGTTCTCGGGTGAGAGTGCCATGTTCACTTCCCCTCCCGCCCTCTCACGACGCCCCGCCGAAGGAGCCCTTCTCGTACAGACCCTGGCGGTTGAGGCCGAGGACGTAGGAGCGCCCCGAGCAGCCGAAGCGGTTCTTGGTGACCTCGAAGATGCGCTCCCCGTAGGTCTCGCTCTTCTTCTCCTCGTCGATGTAGAGCTGACCGCGGACGTCGACCGCGTGGAGGATGGTCTGCTTGCCGGCGAAGTCGCCGCCCTTCGTCACCTGGCCGATGAAGCACACGATGCCGTAGTTGGACTTGGCCCAGTCGGTGAGCATCTCGGTCGCGCGGACCGGGGTCATCGAGTTGGTCGCACCGCCGTACTTGCCGTCGTCCAGGGTCTGGAGGGAGTCCTGGAGGATGAACACCTGCTTGCCGGGGTTCCCCTTGCGGAGCCAGTCGGCGTGGCTCAGGAGGTCGGTCACGACCGTGTCCTGGCCCACGTTGAAGCCGGCCTTGAGGCCGAGGCGCTCCGTCACCATCTTGACCTGGTAGAGGGACTCCTCACCCGTGTTGTAGAGGCACACGTGGCCCGCCTTCGTGATGGCGTCCGCCAGCTGGAGGAGCATCGTGGTCTTGCCGGCGCCGGGGGTACCGGTGAGCATCATCACGCTCGAGGGCACCATGCCCTCGCCGCCGATCGCGTCGTCGAACCAGGAGATGCCCACCTTCTTGCGGTCGCGCAGGGCGGCCGGCACCGTGAGTTCGTTGATGTTGGTGCCGCGCTTCAGACCCTTGATACCGACGTTGAGGTTCATCTTGCTCATTCCTTGTGTTCTCCGTGAGGGGCGGCTCCTTGCCACCTTGTAAGATCATCATACCACGGCTCCGTGGCGCTTTGCACAGCTTTTCGCTGTTGAAAGTTACTTTCATCTGCGGAGGGGGAGGGATTCGAACCCCCGGTGGGGTCTCCCCCACGGCTGCTTTCGAAACAGCTACCTTAGACCACTCGGACACCCCTCCAGAGTGTTGGGTTGCACGGGATCAGTCGCCCGAGTCGCAGCGAGTGACGCACTCGTAGACGTAGTAGGAGAACTTGTGGAGCGGGTATGGGTTGCCGTTGTACGGGTTCACCGCCGGCCGACCGGTGGGCTTGCCAGTATCGGTGTCGATCTCAATGGCCTCGACCTCATCAGCGCCCGAGGGGTCCTGAACCTCGACGAGCGGGATCTTGCGGCCATCGGCGAGGACCTGGGCGGACGAGAACTCCTGACCGACCCCGACCAGCCGCGCTGTACGGAGCGCCGTGATGGTCTCAGGGGTGAGGGGAGACGTTGACGTCACCTTGTAGGTCGACTCGTAGTAGCACCGGCCCAGCTGGCGGCTGCCTGCGGGTTCGACGGTGAGGGTGGGACGGGGATTGCGCCAGATGATGTTGGTTGCCATGGTTGTAGTATACTCCTTCGTGGTTGAACTTTGCACTGCCTTCAGAACTCAGATCCTGCAACACGCCGCAACTCGTGTAGGATCTGAGATAGTTCACCCACGGTCTCTCGCACGTAGTCCTGCTGACCCTGTGATACGCCGGGGCCGAGCGTGTCTGTCAGCTGCTCGACACGAGCATGAATCAGAGAACGAATCACGGCGATACCGCGGTTTGAGATGTTGATGTTCTTCATGGTCTCAGTATACCACTTTCACTCGTGACTTTGCACTGGGCGGCGAAATTCTTCAGGCCCAGGCTTCGTCGTAAGCAGCGAGGATCTTCACTGCGGCCGGGGTACCAGCCGGGAGGTAGTTGTACACCTCGTCTCGGCCCTCGCGCGCCTCGTAGTAGGCCAGGCCCTGCGCAGTGCGGGTGCCCGTGCCGTTGAGGGTGCGGAGGCCAGTGGTCACCCCGCGGACCTTGCCGACGGCCGTGATCGTGTACCAGGCAGCCGGGTCGTCCTTCAGGACGAAGACCCCACCGACCGCCGGGTTGTCGACGCCCTCCGGGAGGGCCGTGTTGATGAGGGTGCCAGTCTTGGTGAGCGTCTTCATGATGTTGTCTCCTTGATCCTTACAGTTCTACTGTACCACTTCGTTGGTGAACTTTGCACTCAGTGCTGAACTTTGGCGGCGAGCGCCTTCAGGCGTTCGACCACCTGCTCCGCCTCGGTGATGCGCTTGCCGAGCCGCTTCACGAAGGCCTTGTGGGCCCGGGCGGTGGTGCGAGCCACCGTGCCGTAGTCGTCCTTGAACTGGGGGAAGAGTCGCCCAGCGATCTTCAGGGCCGCTGCCTCGTCGGCAGCCTCCACGACTGCAACCTCGACGGTGGCCCAGCGGTGGTCGACCATCTTGAGCGAGTAGTAGGTGGGCGTTGCGTTCTTCATGACCTTGTCTCCTTGATCCTTACAGTTCCACTGTACCACTTCGTTGGTGAACTTTGCACAGGTTTCACTGTTGAAAGTCACTTTCAATGACGCTCCCGCGCGGGGCTGCACACCCAGGCAGCCCCGGGGTTCCGGCCGCTGGCCTATCCCGTTGACTCGCAGGGACACTCCCAGCCCCTCCATGGTAGGTATACCTATAGGGCCATCATGTGGCGCTCTGAGGGCCATTCCTTCAAGGGAAGTTGAAAGAATTACATCGAGGGTGTAATCACTGTTGAAAGTCACTTTCAATCGTGTTCCTGTGCAAAGTCCACCTTGAAAAGGGTATAGTAGAACCATGGAAGCCACTCGCACCTCACGAACCTTCGTCCGCAACGGTGACCTCGGCGTCGACGTCCACATGACCCTCGAGGAAGCCAAACGCATCCGTGCGGCCCTGTCGGACCTGGACGGGGAAGACCTGGGCGCTTATGGTGGAATCCTCGAGGTCCTGCGGAAGGCCATTCCCCAACAATGGGGTTGAGCCCAGTGCAAAGTTCAACAGCGAAAGGGTATACTGGAATCATGGACAACATCAAGACTCTCGACGGCTCACTCTTTTACTGGTCGGGTCAGGTCGGCACGGCCGACGCCTCGACCCTCGGGTTCGGCCCCGGCGTGTGGCCGCGGGTGATCGCGGTGCGCAGCCCCAAGACGGGCAACACGGTCACCTTCGTCAACCAGGGTGTGCGCCTGCTCGAAGACAGCATGCTGTACGCCTCACAGAACCTCGCGACCCCGGTGGTCCTCGTCGTCGCGAACGACTGAGACTCTGTGCAAAGTCGCCGACGAACGTGGTACAGTGGAACTGTAAGGATCAAGGAGACAAAGTCATGAAGAACGCCTCTCCCGCCAAGCTCCTCGAGCTCCTTCGCTCTGGGAACTACACCAACCAACAGTTCTGGTTCGTCCAGGACATCCTCAACCTCACCCCTTCTCGGGACTGGGACGACATGATGGTCCGCCTCCAGGCGGCTTGGTGTGACGAGGAGGAACGCAGAATCGCCTCGGGAACCCACATCGGCCCGGGCGCTGACGTCCACAACGGTCGCTTTTGGGCCTGAGCCCAGTGCAAAGTTACCCCCATTCGGGGCAAGGTGTATTCGTGACCGAGAGAACATCCTACGAGAAGCTCGACCTCGCCTGGTCTGCACTGATCAGCACCCACTCCGCGGGTATGTTCCGCAGCCTCGACGACCCCGAGCGCTATGCACGTCTCGCTGCGAGCATGTGGGCGGCCGAGGCGGACCTGTGCATCGTCCATGGCTGGACCCTGCAAGAGTTTACAAACGAAATGCGTCGACGCCGTGCAAAGTCGACCACGAAAGAGGTATAGTGTAATCATGAAGAGCAAATCCGCCCGAATCACCCCCTCCGCGAAGCCCTGTGACGTGGAGTACCGCCTCAATCGGCTCAACGCAGTCATCGCGGAAGCGTCGAAGTTCCTCGCGTCGATCGACAAGTCGGTCTACCCGGACTGGGAAGATGCGGCCAACGCGCTCAACGCGACGATGGACACAGTCGGCGCCTGGAAGGCCCCGAGCAAGAAGGCCTACCGCAAGTCGGACCTCGAGAAGGTCGCGGCTGCAGCGGCTCGGGAGGCCGCCCGTGAAGAGGCACGGGTGAAGCGTGACACGGAACGTGTGGAACGTCTCAACACCAAGGCTGCCAAGCTCGCCGCGAAGGCTGAGCCCAAGCCCACGATCGACATGGCTGCGGGTTCGGCGATCGAAAAGGCGATCGCTGCGGCGAAGGCCCGCAAGGCTGCCCGCATCACCGACCTCGAGGAGGCTGCCCAGTGAGCTTCGGATTCAAGCCCAACCCCAAGGCCCAGGTCGAACTCAAGTTCCGCGAGCTCTTCGGCCGCGAATTCAAGTGCTCGGTCACGGGTGCCCGTGACGGGCGGACCTACCGCACCGCCGTCGCGGTCGAGGGCGAGGTGATCGCCACTGCGTCGCACAGCGACTGGCGCAAGTCGTACAAGATGCTCGCTCTCGAGATCGAGAAGCTCTTCTCCGAGGGAGTTGCGCTGGTCTAGAGTGCAAAGTCCCTCTCCCACATGGTACACTGAACTCATCTTCCAAACGAGGAACAAGAACACATGACCACGATGTCCATCAAGACCTTCACCGCCGTCGCCAACAAGCTCCCCATCGAGACGTCGATTCTCCTCCGCGGACCGCACGGCATCGGCAAGTCCCAGGTGGTCCGCCAGCTTGCGGCCCAGTTCGGGCTCGAGGTGATCGACCGGCGCCTGTCGCAGATGTCGGAGGGTGACATGATTGGTCTGCCCTCGACCGACGGCGAGGTGACCCGCTTCAATCCGCCCGAGTGGTACAAGGCTGCGTGCCGCTCTCCCAGGTGCCTCTTCCTCGACGAGCTGAACCGTGCGACCCCCGAGGTCATGCAGGCAGCGTTCCAGGTCGTCCTCGACCGGGAGCTCAACGGCTGGAAGCTCCACCCGGCGACCCGTGTGTTCGCGGCGGTCAACGCCTCGGCGGCCTACACGGTCAACGAGATGGACCCGGCGCTGCTCGACCGCTTCTGGGTCGTCGACCTCACCCCGACGGTGGCGGACTGGGTGACCTGGGCGAAGGACGGCCACGTGCACGACATGGTGGTCGACTTCATCGCCGGCAACGAGAAGTGGCTCGACGCTCCCAAGGACTCCGAGCCCGGCAAGGTGACCCCGAGCCGCCGGTCGTGGGAGCGCCTGTCGGATGCACTCACCGTGGCAGGAATTGTGGAGGATCCCAAGCACGAGCTCTTCTACCCCATGTGCCTCGGATACGTGGGTACCGAGGCGACCATCGCCTTCCACTCGTTCGCCAAGACGATCGAGAACCAGGTGAGCGGTGAGGAGGTCCTCAAGGACTACGCCAAGTGCAAGAAGAAGGTCGCGAAGCTCGGCCAAGAGAAGCAGAACGTGCTCATCGAGAAGGTGTCGGAGTACGTGACCAAGAGCCTGAAGACCCTCGACGAGAACCAGGGCAAGAACCTGGCTGCCTTCATGAAGGACCTCCCCGGTGAGCTCCGCGTGTCGGCGTGGTCGAAGCTCACCCAGGGCGCCGGCACGGACAACCTGGAGCTCGCCAAGAGCGTCCACAAGTACTGCGTCGAGACCGTCCTGGAGGTCTTCGGTGTGTCAGCGGATGCCGCCGTCAAGGCGATCTCGGCGACCGGAGGCAAGAAGGCTGCCAAGAAGTGAAGGGGTGACCCGTGCAGGCATTCGACTCAACCTTGTGGATGGAACGTGCATGGGCGAGGTATACCCGGGCAGTCCGCCGCGGGGCAAAGAAGCCGAGCCTTGAACCCAGGTGGGCACGGGATGTCACTGCAATCGGAAACCTGGGCAAGCTGATCGAGTGGTGTGAGGGTCGAGGATTGCAGGTAAAGTTTGCCCGCCGGCCCAACGGCGGCTCATACGAGCATGATGAGAAGATCATCTACCTGTCGCACCGGGCAGGACCCGAGACCCAAGTGGCATACCTGCTCCACGAGTGTGGGCACCACCTCATCGGCATGAAGGAGCACCACGAGCGATTCGGCATGGGTTACCCAAAGTCCGCGGATCCGAGCATTTCCAGGACGATGCTCCATCGGGTCGCAGTCCTCGAGGAGGAACTCGAGGCGTGGCACCGTGGGTGGCGGCTTGCGGAGCGACTGGGATTGTTCGTGTCCCGCAAGGTGTTTGATCGGATCCGCATGACCTGCATCAAGTCGTATGTGAGCTGGACACTGGGGAGGAGTAAGTAGTGAACGAGGGCAGAAAGATCATCGAAGACTCACTGTTCATGTCGATGGGTATCGCACCCATCCGCTGCGTCCCAGACGACATGAACAAGGTTCTGAACAACCTGCCACCGGACGAGGTCCGGCGGATGAAGCGCAAGTTCAGGAAGTTGTGGCGCAAGTTCGCGAAGCACCCGCATGCGGCTGAGCCGAGGTCGGTCCACTTGTGGGTGACCCAAGGTATGGGTCTGGGCGACCCAAGCCCGACGCGATCCGCAAAGGCAAAGCGGAAGGCCGAGGTCCTGCGCCGGGTCCGTAAGAAGTCGCTTGAGCTGACGGGTGGTAAACAAAGTTGGTAGATGGGTGTACTATGGTATCGTGTTCTAGTTATTAGTCTTGGTCCTCGCACTAGGGACCAACGTTATGGGCAGATGCAGCACGGTGCGGTGACTTGCTCAGTATATATGGACAGGTGAACCATCCTGAGCATCAGGGATCAGTAACCGCCCAACGGGAGACAGGGAGATGAGAGACCCTGCTCCCGTTGAACTATTTTGCGGCCGGGGTGCAAAGTGACCCTCCCTCCTGGTAGAGTGTTCTCATGGATAGCAATCCCTCCCCCATCCTGGAAGAAGTGTTTGGCCCGTTCGCCGTCCCGAACTCGGACGAGGTGATCCCGGTCCGCGGCCTCGAGGTCCACCTCGGCAACGACTGGATTCCAATCACGGCGGACGTGTGGCGGTCCTGGACCGGCCGGCGCCGGATCTGGGGGATCGAGCACCACGGGCCGGTGTACGCGGTGGGGACTCAAGACGAGAGCACCCCCTGGACCGGCGTACGGGAGTGCACATGTGCCACCTGCCAGGCCCACGTGGAGCCCACCCTAAAACCCAACTGAACCTGTGTAAAGTTCCCACCCGATGTGGTAGGGTAGTATCATGAGACGACGACGCAAGGTGGTCACCTGGAACACACCCGAGCCGCAGCGGGAGCTGCGACCTCACCCGTTCCAGGACGAGAACATCGTCCCCCCGAGCTTCGACCTCGACGCCCTGGTGCCGGGATCCCTGTGGCTCCTCACGGCGGCGATGAACACGTTTAAGCTGCCTCCGGGCTATGTCACCCACTCCCACCCGTACTTCACACCGGGGTACTCGTGGGGCAATCCCCCGCCCTTCGCGAAGGGCACACTGGTGGTCTACATGGGCACCACCCGGGTGGAGGAGTCGAACAATGGTCGCATCCTCCGTGTCAACCGCCACCTGTTCCTCGTCGGCGGAGCGCCGCACATGTTGACGAACCTCAACTACGTCGAGGCGGTGTAAAGTGCCGCCCCGGCGTGGTACAGTGAGATCACGATGAAACGCCGCTCTCCAACCGCCGTCGCGATGGCGAAGCGCCACCCACGTCCCCAGCGGATGCGCCACCGCGCCGCACGCCGGCCCAACGACCACCGCAACAAGCAGATCGAGGTAGACTGATGACAGTTATTGACGTATCCCCCATCAAGCTCGGCTCCTACTGGCAGTCGCGTACCCGCCGAGGAGAGCAGCGTGTGGTGGTCGAGGACGTGGTCGACGGCCCGGTCAACATCGTGTCGTACAGGGTCGTGGACTCCCACGGAGAGTGGCGTGCCCTCACGCCTCAAGAGGAGTTCGTACGACGGTTCGAGGAGATCCTCTCTGCAGCAGAGGGTGTGTAAAGTTCCCACCCTACGATGTAGGGTGAGAGTGTAAGTAAACGCCGCCTCCCGCGGCCCAATGGAAACGGAAACGGAGAATCAACATGGAAACGCAGAACGTGAGCAACAGTGACAACAAGGCGATGAGCGCGATCGAGCGAGCCCTGGCGGCAGCGAAGGCCCGCAAGGCGATGAAGGCAGAGGCCGGCATCACCCACGAGGTGGAGACCGCACCGGAGCCCGTGAAGGCAAAGGCCCCGAAGCCCAAGGCAGAGAAGCCCGTCGACGAGACCAAGGCCGCCGCGAAGGCGGAGCAGGCCGCGGCCCGTGAGGCCAAGATCCAGCAGCTCAAGGCCGACCGTGCGGCCCGCAAGGAGGCAAAGGCTGCGGCGAGGGCGGAGAAGGTCGCCGCCAAGGCCGCGACGAAGGGTGTTCGAAAGCCGGCCCACATGAAGAAGGTGGAGAATGCCCGGGCACGTCTGGCTCCCCTCAACTCCGAGGCAGCGGTGGTCTTCGGCGACATCACGGCCAACTTCAGCGCCGCGATGATCGACACCCTCGCCCAGCACCTCCTCGTCCACAACCGCGCGGCGGCGACGATCGCGGCGACTGCGGCTCCCCGGCTCCCGGTGGGCGCGCAGGTCCGCATCACCGGCGGGGATGCTCGGTTCATCGGCATGGTGGGTGTCGTCACCCAGTCACAGGCCCTCCGAGCGATGGTCCAAGTCGACGGGGTGAAGAAGCCCCTCTACATCTACAACAGCCAGGCCACCGCGGTGGCTGACATGGCGGCTGCGGGTTGATCCCGCTCGAGCGGGGGTAGCTCGATTGGACAGAGCAGCGGACTCTTAATCCGTTGGTTACGGGTTCAACTCCCGTCCCCCGCACTGGACCGCCGGTGTTCCCGGACTGTCACCGGCCGGTCCCCTTGCCGCCTTAGCTCAGTGGTAGAGCAACGGTTTTGTAAACCGTAGGTCTCGAGTTCAAGTCTCGACGGCGGCTCTGATGAAAGGAATTTGACACACACTAACAGTATGCCCCTGTACCGGACTCGACTTCTAATCGAGATTACCGTAGCTGGATGACGCAGGTTCGAATCCTGCCAGGGGTGCCACCCCCACCGGGGACCGCGGAGGTAGCTCAATGGTAGAGCCCCAGTTTTCCAAACTGGATGTTGCGGGTTCGAGCCCCGTCCTCCGCTCACATCGGATCAATAGCTCAGTCGGTAGAGCAGCGGACTTTTAATCCGTTGGTCGTGGGTTCGAGCCCCACCTGATCCACCACCCCGCCACGACCGGCGGGGGAGACAAAGAGAGAATACACAATGAGCAAGCGATTCCGTACCACAGACATGGACACCACCCCCAACCGCCCAGACACCACCCAGTTCTACACGATGTACGTGGTGCGTGACTCCCACAAGCGGCAGTTCCTCACCCGACGCGCGTACAGCGGCGCCGCGGCACGCGGTGGGTGGGACACCCTGCCGGGGGCACACCTGTTCCAGAGCATCTGGCAGGCGTCCTCGTGCGCCTCGTCGATCGCCCGTCGTAACCCCGGCGCTCGTCGGCCCGAGGTCCGCCCAGTCCTCGTGACCCGCCGCATCCCACGGGCCTGACCCCATCCGTCACCCCCGGGTCCGCACCCCACCGGACCGGGCCATCCCCCTCGGCGGACCCGGGGGTGACACCTACTTATCACCGCGCGGACTGGTGCCGCGCACCCACTCCCCGTAGCTCAGCTGGAGAGAGCGGCGGTTTCCTAAACCGCAGGCCGGATGTTCGAGACGTCCCGGGGAGACCCCACACGAGAGACCGCAACAAGGAGAGAGACATGAGTGACATGACACCTGATCGCGCCGTGGGCGCAGCACTGGCCGCGACCGCCGCTGCCGCGAGGGCATGCGAGGAGGCCGCGCTCGTCCTCCGCGACGCTGGGCGGGAGCCGGATCCCAACTACTCCACCGCGGTGGGGCACCTCGAGCTCGCGGCCGTTGAACTAGCGGCGATGGGCCGGCGGGTCCTGGGGCACAGCGTGAGACCCCGGGTGCCCTGATGGGGCGGGGGCGCCCCCCATCGCAGGGCCGGCAGAGGGGCTGTATACGGGGTGGGGGGCGCCCCTTCAGAGGGCCATCGGAGGGCACTGCCATGCCGGGGGGCGCCCCCCATCAGAGTGGCCATCTGAGCCCCTATATGGGGGGCGGGCGCCCCCCCTCTGCGGCATACTGTGTGGAGGTTCTCTGCGGCGGCGGGCGCTAAGCCCCTCCAAAAATTCCCGGGACACATTTCCCATCCGATTGACCCCTCCCGCCCGAAATTTCCCGGGAGGATTTCTGGATCCCCGGTACCCATGCCCTCCCCCGGAGGGTGGGGCGCCCACGTTTAAGTCCCGCCAGTCCCGCCTCCGTTGTACGGTCTGTCCCATGCAGTATACTGTCGACCAGTGATGCACATCGAGCCTCCGCACCCCGACCCGTGGGTCACCGCCCTGATCGAGCACCTCCGTTCCGCCCCGCGCAACCTGTGGGGTGTGGTGCCCCGGGTCACCTGCCGGGACGGCTTCTCCGTGTCGATCCAGGCCTCCCGCCACAGCTACTGTGATCCCCGCACCGACGAGGGCCCGTGGAGCGCGGTCGAGCTGGGCTACCCGAGCGTGATCGAGCCCCTCATCTGGAGGTGGGCCGAGTCCCCCGGCCGGTGGACCGACACCGTGTATCCATGGGTCCCGATCGAGGTGGCAGCCGCCGTCATCGAGTGCCACGGGGGAATTGCCGAGAAATCAACCGAAGGTTGACACCCCTCGATTTTCTCCCAATATTCTCGAGGGTCACATCATAGTTATCGATCATGCACCCCCGATACCGCCGCCTCCGCGAATCGATCGCCCAGCTGGGCGACATCGCCTGGGCCGACCGGCGGTCCGATCGACCGCCTCACCTACCTCGTCGACGGCCTGGGCCGTCCCAGGAGTGATGAGTCGCTCCTGCGGGCTGCCATTCGCAAGATGCTGGTGGGCTGATCTCCGGTGCAAACCCGGGAGGGTCGGGTGTAGAGTGTATCCATGCTGGACCCCTCGACGATCAGGGACAAGGAAGTTCACCGTGCGGCTCCCACCTATGCCGCCCTCACCGCCGCCCTCCGGGAGTTGCGGGACACGGGTCGATTCTACTACGAGTCGACGGGCGAGGGGCAAGTGTTGGAGGCGACTGCTCAACTCGCCCTCGACGAGCTGGAGGTTGCGATGGCGGAGATGCCCGCCCTCCGCCGGTTCCTCGGGGTGATGCTGATCGCACGGGAGTCGCGCCTCGCTGCCGACCGCCGCCGGGAGAAGAGCAAGAGCCGGCGATGAGGGTAGGTGACGCCCTCGCCCGCCCTGCAGTCGCAATGATCACCCGGGTGGAGGCGGTCCTCACCGAGGGGGGACGGGCACCGCAGTTGATGATGTTTTCGATGCCACGGCTCGACCTGAGATAAATCTCTTTATTTGCGATGGATTGCCCAAATTCACAGTGGGCATTATATTTAATCCACCGACATGAGCCGTATCCTACGAGAATATATCAAGGGCGTCCTTACAGAAGAAGTGGTCAGCATCCGCCGGGCCGACGGCAGCGAGGGGACGTACGATGTCACCTTCGATAAGGCGGGTGGAATCTCTCGCGGTAAGCTGTACAAGTTCTCGAAAGACCAACTGAGCGCGCTCGAGGACTCTCGGGTCAGGGAGTACACGGGCATCTCTGACGCACAGATCCTGGCAAAGATCAGCTCAGTCAAGAAGGCGGGCGGCCCGGTGCTGGCGCCCCTCCCATCCTCCGGATGGCCCTCGGTCATCGTCGATGCGATGTTGAATTACTGGGGTGACGCGGTCGAGTGGGCCCCCGTCAACCGCACGGGAAAGGGTGAGGCTGCGATGCACCTTGCCTTCGCGTCGTCCGATGCACACGAGCCCGATTTCGTGTCAGCTGACGGGTCCGTGAAGATGTCGATAAAGCACTTTCAGAACGGCGGTGGCACTGCGAGATCGGGTGACTCCCCCGCGGTCAAGACCCTCACGATCAAACTGCTCACGACGTTTGACAAGCTCACCGGGTCGAAGCTCATGGGGATGAAGACCGCCTCGGGTGTCGTCGCACGAGAATACTTGCTCAATGAATTCATGGTGCAGAAGTCGCCGGCCGAGCGGGCCCGTGCGATCAAGAGGGTCGCCGCGGAGGTCAGACCCATCGTCGACGAGCTGATGACGGAAGTCGCATCAGAGCACGGGGCGATGGGGATCCTCGTCCTCTGCACGGGCAATGCAGAGTGGATGCCCGCCGAGCGCGGCGCGGAGTTGTTACACCTCGACGCCGTCCGAAATGACCTCCGAGCGCAGTTCTGCTACAGACCCTGGTTGACTGAGAAGCGTAATACGTGGCAGAAAGTGCTGGATGAGATGAGCCAAATCACGCCTGCTGCCCTCGGCGGGGCCGCCCCTCCTCCGCCGGCCAAACCCGCACCACCGGGCAAGAAAAGCACGCTTCGCTGAGCTCTGTGCAAAGGTGACCACCCTCGTAGTAGGGTGGACCCATGATGGACAGCAGACGACCCCTGGGCTTCTACGATCGATACAGTGTCACCGCACCCTCCACCTTCCCCCGTGGCTGCCGGGTACGGGTCACGGGTGGGGCATTTGAAGGTGAGGAGGGCATCGTCCTCGACGATGACCCCACACCCCGCCTGCCGGGCAACCCGGCAGCGGTCATCTCTCTCCTCAGTGAGGCGTGGCTGGATGAGCCCCTCCGCTTCAACCACCGGGACCTCGCCTGGGCGCCCGCTCCCTGATTTTCCAGGGACCCTTTAAACTTCTCAGGCCGGAGTCTCTCGACTTACCGGCCTGATCCCTATTTCACAGGTGGCTGTCGTCCGGCAGGTTGGCCGACTCCGGATGGCTCTCATTCCAGGACGCGTCCCCGCCGTGCTTCTTTTGGTACGCGGCGAAGATCTCGGCCGCCGCGCCGGCGCCGATGCCCAGAGCGCCCAGGGCCGACACCGCCATCGGTAGTGTGGACATGTCCGCACCTGATGCTGCTACGATGCCGCCCAGCAGCAGGACCCCCGCCGCCATCACGTTGCCGCCTAGGCCCTCTCTCAGTCGACGACGGGTGCCTCGGAGACGTCGAGCTCGTGACTCTTTCACCTGGTCACCCAGCGCGTCCTTGAGAGCATCGAGCTGATCCTGCAGCTCTGGGTCGTCGGCAACGATTCTTTTGACCTCTGCGGGGCTCGGTCCCGACTCGTTGATGACCCTTGAGATTTCTTCCTTAATTACGCGACGAAGCTGTGATAGTCTGATCCTCATATTGTTCCTCTTGATGAGCAGTGCTGCTGAGATATATTCCATCACATAAAAAGTTTCGTGGGATCGACGTATAGTTATTCCATGCTGTGGGATCGAGTGGTTCGATATGTCACTGGAGCGCCCGTACCGGGCGAGCTCTTGTACATGCGAGACTTCGGTGCTAGTTGTCCGTTGTGGAAGACGGGAGAGGGACATGGCGTGATGGGTCGGGTCCCATCGGGTTCGCTGCTGGTCGCCTTGGGGGATGTGACAGATACCCACATCAGAGTCCTAGCACCCTCCGGAACCGTCGGGTGGATCCACCGCAACTATACCGTGGGCCACCCCCCACCCGGGCTAATCGCCTTTACCGTCAAGGCCCTCGCCCAGCCCGCCCGCAGGGTCATGATCCTCGCCGGAGCTTTCCTGTTCGGCGCTGAGATCTTGGGGGTCTCCTCCCCCCGTGACATTGCCACCCCGCCGAGCCACCCACCCCGGGCCCCTGAGGAGACACCCCCAGGTCGAGCAGGTGGGCAGTAGATCTTCCGTGTAGACGGTGCCGTCCTGTATTATACTGAACCTGAGGTGATAGGGTATCTTCTCTATCCGCAGGATGATGATTGGTGGTCCCTCTGCGGGGACGATTGCGTCCCCCACCCGCAGAGTGTCGACGGTGATCCACCGCATTTTCGTCGACGAACTCATGTGATATGTAGGAGATCGCAGGCGTTTTTTGTCGACCTGCATACGTATTTGTGTGATGAATAACACCGCTCCCAGCCCATTCGAGGTAGTAGATCGTGAGCTGCTTGAGGCTGCCCGCAAATATACGGCCGCGGTCCGTGCCGGTGGCGGAGCCGACGCTCTGCCCCGCCTGATGCACGAGTTCCACGCCATCCTAACACGCCACGGTTGGACCCATGAAGATTGGGCACGAAAGACTGCGAAGCCGGGTCCAACCGATAAGTGAAAAGTTAGGGACCGCGGTTGTATACTATATCCATGAGGGATGGTTACACCCAAGTCCACAATCAAGACCTCGAGATCTTGAAGAAACTTCTCGACGAAAAGATCAGCAAGATTGAGACACTCCTGGGGGAGGCTAGTCGGGTCGGCGGGGCTCACGATTACTATTCGATGCGCCACAGTGAGCTCGTCGAGATGCGCCGGCGGCTAGTGACGCAATGAACGTCTTCGAACACTCCTTTGGCTCGTCCCACTACCGCGTCACCATCGTTCCCAAGAGCCACGTCATCGTGGAGCGCTTCGACAACGGCGGCCTGGTCGGCATGCAGCGCTTCGTCCCGGGCGACCAGGCCGAGTACGACTCCTACAACCTCTCCTACTACGGCCCCATCCTCTCCATCGGGGCCAAGACCATCACCGTCCAGACCACGGGCGGCGGCAAGAAGATGTTGAAGCCCGACACCTTCGCCTGGCGCAACTGGAACTTCTCCCCCTCCGAGGCGGCTGTCAAGAACTCGGAAACGATGCAGTACATCTGATGAAGACCTTCGACATCGACGCCCTGGTCCCGGACTACAAGGGGTCGTTCCACCTCCCAAAGCATCCCACGGCGGAGCAGAGGAAGATGCACGAGCTGTCCCGCCGGGTGCACACCACTTTCGGATACGGGTCTCCCCACTTGCGCCCAGGTGTCAAACCCGAGAAGGTGCTGGACTGGCGCCAGCTGGAGCAGAGAACCGAGGAGCTTCGCTTCAAGTGGAAGTCGGCCTCCAATGCCTACTGGTCTGCCTTGCGTGAGGCGTACGGGAAGAGAAAGAAGCGCGACACCCTCTACATCTTCATCAACTCGGACTGGCTCGTCTCGTACAAGGGCGGAGACTCCTACAGCTACGAGGACTCTCGAAGCCTCGTCGCGTGTAAGATTGCCGCCCCTCGAGACGGCGGTGAGTTCAGGGTCCTCAAGGCCGACGACGGAGGACGCCGCATCGGCCGGCTCCTGGCACGGGAGAGGTCATGCCGCGCGGCGTATCAAGTCTACGACCGAGTCCTGAAGCGTGCCCTGTCGGACAGGATTAGAGTGCATCTGGGAGAGATCCACGAAGAAGTGGGAGATCACCAGCCGTACTACGAACCGCAGGTCTTCCTCATCGAGAACGGGGGCAGGGTTCGAGTCGCCCAGTCCACGACAAGCGGTGGGATCTTTTGGATCGAAGGCGAAGTTCTGCTCACACCTGGGTCTATATCTATAGTGTGAAGGTTCCGACTGGGTCTATGTGGAGGGTCGTCGCATCGAATATTGCACCCCATATGTCCCAGTCCTTCAACGGTATCTGGGTGACTCCTGAGCCCCGACCGCCCATGACCTTCCACCCCGTCGGCGGTGAACACTACCTAGCTCCCGGGACGATCATCGTCGTGGGTGATACAGTGCGTAGAGGCCTGGAGGGCAATCTGAAGCACCAAGAGTTCGTCCGGGTCTTCTTGCCCTGCGTGGGTTGGGTCAACAGGGTGTACTTCAATGATTCTCTACGACGACTCGAGCGGGTCGATGACGAAACAACGATCGAGAATGGCACACAGGCAAATGAAAAGTAAGGGTAACAAGGTCAAGAAGGGCGACGTCTACCTCATGTCGACCGGTTCCTCGGTCTTCTACATCCGCTCCCAACAGGAGCTGGATGCCCTGTACGAGGACGACCGCCGCCGGGGCGACACGCTTGACTCAGCGGGTGAACCCCGTATCCACAACCGCCAAGGTCGGATCCACTTCACAGAACCCACCACGGTCATGGTCGTCGGCCTGACCGGTGCACAGTGGGGCTCTTGGTACAACAAGCCCGTCGGACTGGTGCGAGCAGTTGTCACTTCCGGTCCCTCCCTGGGAAGGGAGGTCACGGTGACGAAGGCGGCATTGTTGGCTTCCGTGCAAAGTCACGGCTGAAAGTGGTATAGTAAAACCATGAAGAACGAAGCCATCTACGAGATCGCATACTACACCCCCAAGGGCAAGCCCGGCCGGAAGCAGGTCCGTCAGTCACGGATGGTCCAGGAAGCTCGGAAGCTCCACGAGTCCGGGTACCACTGCATCCAGATCTCCGCCTACCCCCTGATCGAGGCCTGACCCCCTTCGGGGGTCTCCCCCGAACCAGTGCAAAGTTCAACCGCAAAGTGGTATAGTTAATCCATGGACATCATCAAGTATCGCATCACCTACCGCGACGCCATGGGCATGCCTGGGTTCAAGGATGTGCTTGCATCCCAAGTTTACAGGGCAGTGCAGAACCTCACCGACAAGGGTTACACCATGGTTGTAATCAATCCTGAGCCTCACATTGTGCAAAGTCATTCCTGAAAAGGGTATAGTAGTCTCATGAGCACACACTCCTACATCGGCATCCAGAATGACGAAGGCTCCATCCACGCGATCTACTGTCACTACGACGGCTACCTCGAAGGCGTCGGCGCGGACCTCCTCCAACACTGGTCGGACCCGGAGAAGCTGGGGCGGCTCATCGATCTGGGAGACCTCTCGGGCCTCGGTGACGACCTAGACACCACCCAGGCCTATGAGCGGGACTTCGGCGAGTCGAACGCCGGTTGCCGAGGCTTCTCCGACCTGGAGGAGCTTCGCTTCGAGGCCATGGGTGCGTACTCCTACGTCCTCACCCCGTCCGGTTGGATCTACTCCAACAACGGGGAGCGGTTCCGTCCCTTCCCGGCTGCCTTCGTGGCCAAGTATGCTCCCCAGCCTGAGCAGCTCTCCCTCCCGTTCCCCGCTGCCGAGCAGCACTGAGTCCGTGCAAAGTCACGATTGAAAGATGTATACTGAGAACATGATCAAGAACGCCATCACGATCAAGGACCTGTCCAACACCTACCTCCACGCCAAGTTCAACGAGGTGGTCACCCTCTTCCGGGAGCTCAGCATCGCCACCGGCCTCGGTGCCGACGTCCTCATCCTGGAGGAGTTCGGCACCACCTTGGTCCAGAACTCGTGGAACGATGACGGGGGCTTCTACGTCCGTTACCGCCTCCATCCCCTGTACTCCCACATGCCCAAGCTGGTGGACGCCTCTCGGCTGGCCCAGGTCCGCTTCGCGGGCATCTTCGGCAAGTCCCAGTTCAAGGTCGACTTCGAGAACCCCGAGGACCGCAACGGGAACATCACGGTGTCCGTGGCCACGTGCTCTCACTCCATCGGCGACTGAGCGGTGCAAAGTTCAACGTGGAAAGTGTATACTGAATCCATGGAACACGACGAGTTCAAAGACGACTGGCAGTACCTTCCATCACCTGAAGAACACACTCGGGAGTGCTGGGAGTGGTTCAGGGACATGATTGAAGATCGCCCGCATGCTGGACGGACAGTGACTGACGCTGTACGATTCCTACAGCTCGCTGTATAGTTAATCGCATGAAGACACACCTAAGCAAGTTATTCAGAGATTCTCGCGGTGCCACGATGGTCGAGTACGGCCTCATGCTCGCCCTCATCCTCGTCCTTGGATACATCGGCTATACACAGCTCGGCGCAAAGGTCAGCAAGGCCGGCAGCGACGCAACCGGTGCATTCGGCAGCCACTGACAGACCATGAAGAAATTCTTCATAGCATCATTTCTCGTAGTAGCCTCTTGCGGAGACGATGTTCGGCCCAAGAGCATCGATCCCATTGGGAGCAAGGATGCCTCTTTCGCTTACGTTGATTCCGGTCCGGTGGATCCTTGCGACCCACCTGTGGAAGGCTGTCCGTGCCTCGACGTGGGTGTTGGTGAACAGTTTTATTGCGGCGTTGTCTATCGAACCAGCGGCGATCATGTCGATTGTTCGAAGGGCTATCGAACCTGTCAAGATGACGGTGGGTGGGGTCCATGCCTGGGCGACACGGTCTGGGCAGGTGATTGACGTATTATCTATTGTTTACGCAAAAACAAAAAGAAAGGATATCGGCCTTGTGCCGTAAGTTATTCAGCATCAAGAATATGCTGAGTGAAGGTATGCCCTCATACTCGGGATTGAGGACGATGCCTCAGGACGATCCTGAGCAGAGTTTCTTGCGTCAGACGCTTGCAGCAAATCAAGGACAAGAGGAAGTCGTCGTCCTCAAGGTGTCCCACCGGGTGGAAGACCCAGCTCTCAAGGCTGAGCTCCTCCGTCCCCGTAACATTGACGATTTTTTGAGTAACGCTGGGGGTGCAAAGCACCGCGGCGATGGAGTATAACTGTTACATGATCATCTTTCAAGTCTCTCCCGAAGACGTCACACGTAGTTCGACTCTCGACAAGAACGACATCGGCAAGTGGTGTTTCACCGCAAACGGTTGCGTCATGGGGTTCTTTGATACCCGTGACGAAGCCGAAGACGCTCTGTCTCGCCGACGTGTCCATCACATGAATGCGGAGTACCGATGAGAGGCGCCGTCTCAATTAAGAAGATCGACAAACACGGATGGTTGGGTAGGACCCTGCATCCTGAACCTCGCCACGAAGGTAGGATGGCTCTAGTCGAGTCAATCGAAAAAGTTGATCTGGACGAGGACGACACTGTTGACTACTATCTGATTCGAGCAACCACCCTTACGGGTGAACGTCTCGAGCTGATGGAACATGAGATTGAATGGTTGGGCCCAGATTCTGAGCAGCCCGGATATACAACTGTTTGAGTTGTGTTTATTTTTCATGTCACTCGAGTTGATCTTCCAGACTGGGATGAATACATCGATTTTGTAATGGTTGCACCGACGGCTGAAGTCGCCAAATATACACACCCATCAGCAAAAGACGCAAACATCTACAAGTGGTCTGATGAGACCCAGTCTTGGGTCTATGTTGACACAGGCAACTACGCTCCACACAATGGGTGGGTAGATCCCAGTAAAGTCGGCGTCAGACTCATAGGGATAGCTCACGACGTCACTACACGAATAATCACGACAAACTACAGATCAGGATAACAATGGCAATTAAGAAAGAAATTCTCGACCTCGATAGCCTCATCGCTCGTGTCAAATACACTGAAATGTCAGCCTCACTTCGTGCTGAGCTCCTTGAAGCACTGGACGCATTCCGCGCTGTGAGAGATAAACAAACACCCAATCACGCTGCTACGACCTCGCACGAAGCTAATGTTCGTTCTTCACGTAAATAGCTGGGGGTTTCATTAGTGACCGCTGACTGAGATCGTCGCCCACCCAAGTGACCAATTCACCCAACACGTACGTGCCCAAGTCCCTATAGACTTCGTACACAACGTCACCCTTTAAGACACGAAATTTGCGCGATCCATCAAGCTGTTCTTCGACCGTAAGGACAAGAACGAGTTGATCTCCTTCCCAGATGAGATCGCCTTGGCGCACGACGGCCATGGAGAGCCAATTGTCCTCCATGGCAATAAGTATCAAAATCGCTAACGAACTTGATTAAAAATGAAGATGCGAAGTATTCAACCAGGTCAAACTGTCACGCTCTCCGAACAAAACGAATCCGCCGGGCTAGCAGATGATATTCTGCCCAAGACCGGGTCCAACAAGTTTACTCCTCAGATGGTTGGGACTGTGTTGGAGACTCGCACGTTTGTTCGTGTTATTGTAGGCACGACAGTCGGGTGGATCGATGAGACAAAGATCAAGATGGCATAGCCGAGATTCGATTGATGGCTACTATCATCCACGCTTTGGTCATTCTATCACAGGCTGTTGCGGTCGTGGGTGCAGCGGTCGCGTGCGGCATCATCTTGATGTCGTTTGCTGAAACATTAGATCACCGTGTACGGAGCAAACATGACGACACAAAACGACCCAAATAAACCCAAGGTATCAATATTCACTTACGTCGCGACTAAGCTATTTGCAGCAAGCTTGGTGCTAGCGATTAAATCTTTCATCGCAGAGTTTGCATGGAACTTGGGTGCTGGGGCACTTTTTAGCCTACCCAACATCAGTTTTAAAACTGCTTTTGCATTAGTGCTGCTGAGTGATGTACTATTCAAGGGAGTCACGAAGAGCATACCCGAGCTCGAATAATTAGTTTCTTGTCGCATAGTTTAAACTATGCGGAGAACGATCGACACTCCGTATTTTCGACGAGGGGATCTCGTTTCGTGGGAAGAATTCGATGTTGATAGCTTCAGCTCAGTCCCTAAGATAGGGATACTGCTGAGGTTCTACGAAGACTTCCAATACGAGACTCACGCTTTTGAAGTGTTGTTGACTACGGGTGACGTAGTGTACAAGGTGCTGCCCCTCGACGATCTTGAAGTTTTATCTTCTGTGTAGAATCACATGTTGTAGTATAATTTGTCGTTATGGCTCTTACGCCGGGTGAGATACAGCTTCTGCAGAGAGAAGTTGAGCATCTTCGAGAAGAAAACTTGACTCTAAGGGGAATGTTGGCCCGCTCGACAGCGTCGTGCTATTACTGCAGGCTTCCAGCCGGAAAAACGTCTGAATGCTCCCGTGGGTTTCCAGGTTGTCTCAGGATGGAAGATGCCATTCACGATCCCGGGTTCCTTGCGGGTGAGACCATCACCGCCGATGACGACGTCTTTGATAGACCCACGGTGCCTGACCTTGTTGCCCTCGACGCAGGACCATTCAAGAAGATCCCAGACACTGGTGTCTCAAGGATCGATCTCCACAATATTGACCCTGATGAAGATGAATAAGATGAAAGTATACGCAATCGACGAAGGTAAGAAGCCCAGCCGCATATTGGTCATGGTAGAATCAAGCGCGACCGAGAAGCCGCGGTGTGTAGCAGCAGTTCACACGAGTGAGGCTTATCTTGCGATTAAGAGGCTGATGGAAAGCGAAAATTCATCGATCGTACAGCATACAGTATATACATGAAGCATCTACTCAGTGTCGTCGCAGCAGCTTTCTTCGCATCTCTCTCTGGATGCGCAGTCCGAGGACCGGTCGTTTACGACCCGTATTACACGCCGCAACCACGTTACTATGGCAGCTATTACTCACAACCAATCGTCGTTCCCGTGCCTTCGCAAGTGATCGCAGTCCCAGGTCATGTCTACGTTAGACCGGGCTGGGGTTACCGTGCACACGGCGGTCGCGGATGGCGTCATTGAGTTGTAGATCTTGACTACGTTTGACTATGGTATTGGGATGCTACAGATCCCAGAACGTGGTTTCTACGTCTACAACGAAGTAAAGTACGAAGAGTCAGAGAAAGCTCGATTGGGTAAAGCCTGGCAACGGGCCACCGGGATGGAGCCGGCAAGGGAGCCCAATCTCGAAAACCTCGATGACCTACAGGTAATCTTCTGCACGGGCACAGAAGAAGTACACCATCAGTGGTGGCCGCGATATTTTGGCAAGAACTGGAAGCCACTATTGTGGATCTGCGAGGAGCTGTCGGGTCGCCTACAGACCGAGTGGGATCGATACGAAACAAGCCCGATTCCGTATGAGATCCCACCGTATAAACCGCCACGCAAACGTGGTAGAAATAAACTATGAGTGAGAAGATCAACAAGGTCTGTATCGACAATCTGACGTCTTTTCTTGCGGACGGCGAGACTTTCACGAGTCTACACGGTTGCACAGTGCAGCTTTATTCGACACCCGCGCTACACGCGATCTGCTCAGGAGACAATGGGGTCATACCGGCAGAAACGTATGACCTGACAGATCCAAGCCATCTGCGAAAGTTGGCAGACTTAATCGAGAGCATCCCGAAAGACATGAGACAATGAAACTGAAGAAGAGAGTGAAGTTCTTCCTCGCGACCGCTGCGTTCTGCGCAGCGGTCGCTCCGATCGCGTACCTTTCAACCCATGACAAGGTATCATTCTATCTCTGGGTTGTGAGTTCAGGATCACTCCTCCTCCTTGCCGTGATTGCCCACGCAGAGAATCAAAGATGATCTATCTTGTGCTTCTCGGTCTATTCGCAATCGTGCACATCATCTCACCTGCACAGGCAAAGATAGCGACTCATTTGTTGGCCCGAGGTTTTCTGTTCCCGGTTGTAACATTTGTGCTTGGTACGGTTGGGTGGGGAGTCGTCAACCTGTTTACGGATTTCTCACACCTTGATGCCATGAATTGGCTCTACTGTTGTTCATTCTTCGGTCTCCCGGGAGCTGCCATCATCGCTTGGAGGCTACTTGACTCTGAAAATTCGTGAGTGACAAATTGTCACTTGTTGAAATTGACTTTCAACAAGCAGACCCTGTGCAAAGTTTGCCCTGACTGAGGTACAGTGAATCATGTCCTGGATCATCCAATACACGCAGCCCAACGGGCGCACGGTCACCCGCAACACCTTCGCCAACACGGCGGAGGAGCTCCAGCCCGCCGTGGCCGAGCTGCGCCGGCGGCACTGCTACATGATCGAGCTCATCGCCCGGGCACCTGGGGCAGGCATCCCGCGGAAGTGGCTCGACGACGACATCATGTGGCCACGGCGCTGAAAAGTCGTGCAAAGTTCGAACCGAAAGAGGTATACTAGAACCATGAACAACATCAAGATCGGCGACAAGGTGGTCCTCGGTGCGGTCAACGGCCTCGGTACCGGGATCTTCACGGTCCTAAAGGTGTACCACGGGGACCCGATCCACAAGCTCCTCGTGCAGGGATCCAACGGCCACGTGTGGTCGGCTCGGATCGAGGGCATCCGGGTCGTCGGGTGAGTGCAAAGTCCCACCTGAAAAGGGTATAGTTAGACCATGGCAATCACCAAGACTTCCTACGACAGCAAGACGGGCACCACTGTGGAAGAGACCTATTTCGCAGGTCGAGTGATCGAGGTCCGCCACTTCACGGAGACCCGCAACTGGTCGTCCACCCTGGACTACTCGGACTACCGCTCCACGGAGTGCACCGAGGCCCTGGTCTGGCTGGGCACCCACAACTTCCCTCCTTACAGGAACACGACCAAGTCCGACCTGCGGGTGAACACGGGCTGCCTCAGCTCGGACGCCCACGGGACTCGTCGCGACCTGGAGTTCTTCGAGCAGTTCGCCTGGGTGGACTGCACCAACCTCTTCTCGGACCGCAACGGCTTCGCCCTGTCGGCCGCCGTCGACGTGAGCCAGACGGATGGCTCGGAACCCCTCCTATGGGCCAACTACATCGCCTTCCAGGCGTACATGGCCGCGAAGGCCGAGGCCGCCGCCAAAGCCGCTGCAGAGGAGGCTCGCATCGCCCGTGAGGAGGCCGCTGCCCGAGCAGCTCGCAAGGCCAAGCTGGCCGCCAACCGTGCCGCCAAGGAAGTGCCCCTCCGCGCTGCGGCGGAAGCCCGCCTCCGTCAGGCTCCGGCCAAGGGCACCACGGTCACCGTGGATGGCTTCACCGGCCGGGTCTTCTGGGCCGGGGTCAACAAGTTCCGGGGCAACTTCAAGGCTTCCTACGGGGTCAAGGATGCCCGGGGCACCGTCCGGTGGGTGGAGATACCTGCTTGAACCCGCAGTTCCTTGCAGCGATGGCTGAGACAGCGTCGGGCATCGTCCTATCCGTGCGGAAGACGACAGACCGTGAGGCACGAAGAGGCCTCCTGAGCCTCCTGCTCACCCTATGCAGGGGGATGCAGGACGTCGCCCCGAGGAACGCCTCAACTCGTGCACAGGCAAGAGCTCACAAGCTCGGTCTGGGTGACCTGAGAGTGTACAACTTCTATGACGGTGCTCGGTTCCCGGGTGGACGTAAAGCATCGATGATGCACTGGGAGCATTGGAAGCCAGCAGTGGACCTCAGAAATGAGATCCTTGCACTGACAAGCCCGACTCCCTCTGCTGTGGAGGGTATCCTCAAGAATGCCCGGATTTGTTGGATCCTCTTGGAGGAGGCTGCATTCCTCAGGAAGCTGGGTCATAACACAGGTAGAGCCGACCCCGCAGAGTCCTACAAGGCGGCGGGGATAGAGCTGGCATATCCTTGGTAGTGTGTAAAGTCTCATCGAAATACGGTATAGTAGAACCATGAACAAAGACGCTCTCAAAATTGCTCTGGCACTGGAAGCTTCTGCGCGGCTCGTCGAGTCGGGTCGCAAAGACGTGGAGGTCCATTTCACAGAAGCTGAAGTGTTGTGGAGCGCGGCAGAATCCTTGGGTCTCGAAAAGGTGGTCGACAGCTACCTCTTTGGCTGGCAGATGGAGTCACGTAAGGCTGATTGTACAAATGCCGGCGTCGTCCCTGCTTCAAACATGAACTGACATGTGTGCAAAGTTCGGCCGCTGAATAACTTACGGCACAAGGCCGTAAGGTTCGAGGGTAGTCTTGCCTTCATCGACTTTACCCTTTAGGGACTTCAGCTCGGATGATTGTGTCATCCTTCGGCCCTTCCTGCGAATCTCTTTCTTCACAGGATCGATCTTTGGGCGTAATGCGATGTTGAAAGCTGCATTTACGTCCGCATGATCAATGTGTTCACAGTGCAAACAGTGAAACACTTTTCCATTTCTGCTCTCTTTATCAACTACTCCGCAACGAGAACATGAAGTTGATGTCCAAGCAGGATCAACAACATTCAACTCGACACCTTGCTCCTTAGCCTTGTAAGTGAGAAGCATTCTCACCTGATAGAATGGCCAAGAGTTCAAGGTGTGATTTCCTTGTTTACGGTACTTCTTCGTACAATCTTTTCTAATCCCAGAAAGATCTTCTAGCTTAATTCCAACTCCACTTTTCTTTGCTTCTTTGACTATTTTAGTTGTGATCTTGTGAATCGCATCAGTCGTCTTCCTTCTCTCACGATCCTTGATCTTCTTCAGCTGTGACCACTGCTTCTTCTCTTGCAGGTTCTGCCTGATATTCTTATACTTCTTCTTCAAGAAAGGAATCTGTTTTCCAAACTTCTGAACCTTGCCTGTAAGCGGATTTGCCACAACAATGGAGTGAGAAGTTGAGTTAAGATCGATGCCGATGAAACTTTTAGGTTCATCGGCCTGTTGATCGGGGAAAGTCACGGAAACATAAGCCCATTTCTGATCAATCTCGACTTGATTGAGTTTTGTCCAACCAGAAGGAAACCAACAGCGAAATTCTGCGTTGAGGCTTGGAATTCTTATTTTTCTAGTTTCTAGATCAAACTTTAGATTTTGACCAGGAACAGTTAGCTTCACTCTCTTCGGGTTGATTGATTTGATCTTCTTGTTCAGTCCATATTTTCTAACGATCTGATTAGCAATCTCAGATTTTAGGCCAATGTGTTTGACGACTTTTGTTGAGACAAGACCATTTTCAAGAGCAAACTGCGCAACTTTAACTGCCTTCTCAAAGAGAGAAGAATCAAAGTTCACACCATGCTTTACCTTGAACGTCTTGATCATCTCCATGATAAGTATCTTTACTTAAGAAAAATTTTAACAAAAATTCATGATATGGCACAAGGCCGATATCCTTTCTTTTTGTTGATGTGTAAAGCATAGTGTGGGACCTCAGGGTGGAAAATGTGATGGGTGCCTATTTCAACCGCAGCGGCAAAATATTCCTCGGCCTGATGGGAGTTCAGCTCCTCAGTGCGATCTACGATGCATACAGACAATCAGCCGACGCAGCTGCGAATCCGACTCGCGACATGGATGATGAATCAAAAGTCCTGTACTATACACTGCTGCAGTTCCGCCGCAATGATGATTGGTCAGGCTACAACAAGTTCTGCGATCAATGCACTCCCCCCGTTCCCATGGACGAGCGCCTTCGTATGTGGGAACGCCTTGCTTGAGTCGTTGACAGTGAAAGGGTACACTGAGAGTATGAGAGTATGAGAGATCTGAGCTTCAGCGACTTCCTCCACAACATCTCGGTCCGAGAGGACGGTGGCCAATGACCTGGGACTACCGCGTCCTGTCCCGGACCACTGCGTCGGGCGGGGAGACCTGGTTGGGCATCTACGAGGTCTACTACGACGCAGACGGCAACCCCGTGAACTGCTCGGAGACCGAGGTGTCCCCCTACGGCGAGACTCTGGAGGAGCTCCTTGCCGACCTGAAGAGGTTCACTGCGGCAGTGGAGAAACCCGTGCTTCGGTGGGAGGACTTCACCTGAGCGCAGAGTCGATCATGAAAGAGGTACAGTAAGGACATGGATAAGATCAACAAGTTCTTCGACTCAGACTTGCCTGGTGTCTTGCTCATCATGGGCGGGCCGCTCCTCGCAGTGATGTTTGTTGCCCCAGATGCTCGGACGGGTGTCACTGCAGTCGGGGTCGCGTGCACTATTCCCTTCATTGCTGCGATCGTCTTCCGCACTGTGCTGGCAATCGTTGGGAGCGAAGATCGCTGACCCAGTGCAAAGTCGCCCTCGAACGTGGTATGGTTAACTCATGATAGCGATTGTGAAGGACGGGCGCCGGCCCATCAAGATGTGGGTCGAGGGTGTTCCTGTCGAAGAGCAGGCCGTACAGCAGCTCGAGCGGATTGCAGCTCTTCCCTTCGTCGGCCCGCACGTGGCAGTGATGCCCGACGTGCACCTGGGCAAAGGCGCGACGGTGGGCTCTGCGGTCCCGACGTCGGGTGCGGTGGTGCCCGCGGCGGTCGGAGTCGACATCGGCTGTGGGATGATCGCCGTGCGCACGTCGATGACGTCGCACGATCTGCCTGATGACCTGTCGGGCCTGCGATCGGCGATCGAGGCCGCGGTTCCCCACGGTCGAACGGACGACGGAGGTCGCCACGATCGAGGCCGGTGGGGTGACGTGCCTGACACGGTGGCTTCGGTTTGGACGGACCTCCAGCCCGGTTGGCAGCGGATCCTCGAGAAGCACCCGAAGGTCCACGGCCGGTCGGGAGTCACGGCGGAGCACTTGGGCACGCTGGGGACGGGCAACCACTTCATCGAGCTGTGCCTCGACGAGGCTGACCGCGTCTGGGTGATGCTGCACTCGGGCTCGCGAGGGGTGGGCAACCGCATCGGCTCCTACTTCATCGAGCGTGCGAAGGAGGAGATGAAACGGTGGTACATCAACCTGCCCGACCAGGACCTTGCTTACCTGCCCGAGGGCTCGCAGCTCTTCGGAGACTACGTTGAGGCGGTGGGTTGGGCTCAGGAGTACGCATCTGCCAACCGCCAGCTCATGTTGGCGGCTGCCGTCCGCGCGATGAAGGGCCACCTCCGGCCCAAGTTCGACCTGACGGACGATGCGGTGAACTGCCACCACAACTACATCTCCAAGGAGCACCACTTCGGCGAGAACCTGTGGGTGACGCGGAAGGGTGCCGTGTCGGCACGCGCCGGCCAGATGGGCATCATCCCGGGTTCCATGGGAACGCGGTCGTACATCGTCCGGGGCAAGGGCAACGCGGACTCACTGTGCTCGTGCTCGCACGGTGCGGGTCGCCGGATGTCCCGAGCAGAGGCACAGCGGACGTTCACGCTGGCGGACCACCGTGCTGCCACGGAGGGTGTCGAGTGCCGCAAGGACCGCGAGGTGATCGACGAGACGCCCGCCGCGTACAAGGACATCGATCAGGTGATGGCAGCGCAGGCCGACCTCGTCGAGGTCGTGCACACGCTCAAACAAGTGCTCTGCGTGAAAGGCTGATGCAATCGAATCGACCGTCCAATGAAAAGGACGGTCGAATTTTGCTGAATATTCTCATGCCATTCGTGTCCCACAAGTGCAATGTCAACCATCCCCGTGGTAAGGTGTTCTCATGATGCGTGAATGTATCGAATGCGGTTGTAAGTTCGACCCCAACTCCCCCGCCAAGCGTCGTGCCGGCGGCCTCATCACCACGTGTGCCGAGTGCTCCGACGAGCCCGCGGTCAAGTACCTCGGCCTCGCCAACGGCGACGGCAAGCAGGCGTCGGTCACGGTACTTGCCTTCTCGTCGACCGCCGATCGTGAGCGCTACTCTTCCTTCTACCGAAATAATGCCGGCTACCATCGTGGTCGCAGTTGTCAACTGGGTGCTCACCTATCCACCGACCCAGGTGTACACTTTCGCACTATTTCTCAAGACTCTCCTCGCAATCACAAAGGCCGCCTTTAGTCTGATCAAGTTGTTTCAGCTTTCGTGAAGCCCACATTCGTTTTGAATTACAACTTTTACACAAGCCATTCACGCGCGGCGGCTTTCTGGTGACAATCTTAATTTTTGTTACAATTTTATTGCAATCCTTGCAGTTGTAACTAAATTCTTCTGTATTGTTGTGGGATCTTCCAGCTTTATCGGCGCGCTCAATCAAAGAATTAGATATTTTCTTCTTGGTTTCTTCAGAAATTATCCTCTTTTTTCCTCTGTGACATGCAGCTAATCTTTCGATCCGTAAAGCCTTTTCTTCTTCCGAATATGCACCCCAGCGAGATCTTGTCTGTTCTGCCAGCTTTGCTTTTGCTTCTGGATTTGAAAACTGACGTTTTGCAGCTTCACTGATTTTCTTTTTCGTTTCTTCGGATAGCTTGATTCCCAATCTTGCCTTGCTCATCTTTTCTCTTGTCTCTTTTGTGGGATTAATCCCACCCGCTCCTCCTTCGTTCATGTTGTAAAGAATGATTCCTTCAGAAAGCTTTTGCTTGATCAGCCTGTGCTCTTCGGCAAATGCTTCTGCTTCAGACTCATGTTCACTCACAACTTCAAAGGTGAAGTTTTCAACACCGTGTTTGTGAATTGCAGCATGAACAACTTGTCGAAAAGATTTCCTGTGCTGATCTGCAACAAAATGTCCTTTTTTTCTTGATTCAGGATCTTTCGTTTTTCCGACATACTGTTTGCCGTTTACTAGGCATGTTATAACATAAACATAGTTCATGCATATAAGTATGTGTACGGCAACAAAACAGGATACCATAGGGGATAATATGCTGTTGTCAGTATATACCGCCACCAACCATAAGGGGCGCATGTGAATCGAGTCCCTTCGGGTTCACTGTGGCGTGTCCGGAGCGCGTGGCTGCTCCACACAAAGGACACCGAGATGTTCACACGTGAGCTGATGGGCTTCACCCTGCCTGAGCCAGCGATCCTCAACAATCCCGAGAACAGATTCGTGCGGATATCTGTCGGCACGGTCCTCCTGGTGGGGGAGACCGTGAATCGCTCGACAGGTACGGACTTGCAGCGACATCAACAGTTTGTCCACGTCCTCATGCCGCAGATGTGTTATCTCAACCGCTCGTACTTCAACACCGGCATGGACACGCTAGAGAGGATCTCATGAGAGGCAGTAAGATGGCTGAGAAAAATGTGAAACTTGTAGTGCCCCTGGTGAGGTCACGGCACGTTGACGAAGTGATCAGGGAAAGAATCGGTGATTTCATTTCCAGATGGGACCCAGACAGGACAATGAGCGCTGAGGCTTTCATCAGCTATCTCGTGCACAGCACCGATGCATGGGAAGAACTCTCGCGGTGGCGCATGGAGGCAAGGACTGAGGGACTCAGGCGCTACGAGATGTCCAAAGATTACACACCAAACTTCTAATCTGTAACTAAAAGTTTAAACTGGCGTAACACGACATGCAATAATTACTTTCATCATGAAGCGTTACGCCTGGTGCAGCGACATCCACATGGACATCTCGTGGCTTCCCTTCCTGAAGCGCCTGTATGCCATGAACCTCGAGCGCGCCGGGGCTGACGGGCTCTTCCTCACGGGGGACGTATCTTCGGGACCGTTCATCGAGTCCGACCTTGCCTTCATCGCGAAGCACTTCAAGGGACCTGTCTACTTCGTGCTCGGCAATCACGACTACTATGGCCGCCACATCGAGTCGGTCCACGACGATGTGCGCAGAGTGTGCAGGAAGCACTCGAACCTGCACTGGATGACAGATCAAGACATCGTGTCCCTCGAGGAGGACGTCGCGCTCATCGGTACCGAGGGCTGGTATGACGGCAGGCTCGGACTGCCCGACCACCTGCGCTGGACCCTGGATCGCGCCGTGGTGATTGACTTCTTTCACATGTCCTCCATGGAAGAGCGCATTGAAGCCTGGCGCGCCATGGCAGACAGGTCTGCCGACATCATAGGTGAACGCCTCGAGCGAGCACTACAGACCCACAAGACAGTGTACATCCTCACTCACTTCCCACCGTGGGGTGAGGCCACGACTGCCTCGGGCACGAAGCAGGCAGACTTTTGGTTGCCCTACAACACGAACTTCACACTGGGCCAACGGATTGAAGAGGTGATGCAGGGGCGTAAGAAGAAGCGCTGCATCGTGCTTGCTGGTCATACCCACTATCCATGCAGAGTCCGTGTCAGCAACTCTGTGGAGTGCATGGTTGCTCGAGCAAAGTACTTCGGAGAGATTCGACCCGAAGAGACACTTGTTGTATAACTTGCGGCTTGCATGTTATTTTTCTCTCTATGAAGAAGAGCAAACTGCTAAAGATGATCCGCGGTCTTGAGAATCAGGTTCTATTTCTCAGATCAAGAATCGAATTTCTTGAGGAAGAAAATGACAAGCCTTCTCCCGTGCTGGAAGCCACAATTAGACCTGTGACACCAGTGTCACAGCTTGAATGGCCTTCAGACAGAGTTCGTAGCCGCTGCGGATCTTGTGGAATTGAGAGAGCAGAGATGCTCGATAGATGCCAGAAGTCTGATTGTCCGTTTGTGCCGCAACAGTCCCGAGACTCAACGGGAACTCCACACTACGTCGATCTATTTGAGACTACATGTAATACTCAAATTTAGATCCCGATGTTGTGGGTGTCGTTTGACAGAGGCCATGCTAGCATGATCGTAAGAACCGAAAATTCATTCGGTCAGCACACGATGATCTTATACACCGCGGTGCTGGTGTGAAATATTACCCGCAATGCGACTTTTCCCACCAGTAGGAAGTCTAGTGTGTCTCAAAATAAATTTTGAGCCAACCCTGTACGATTGCTGGGATTCAAGCGCAAAAAATATTGGTTCTTTTTGCTATGCAGATCTCGGCGTAGTTCTCCAAACTGGTAGCTATATTGTCCCGTACGAAGAACTTGATGATCTCACTGAAGATCTTCCGAAGACCCGTGACGCAATTAAAGTCCTCACTTCACGAGGGATCGTGGGGTGGACACACGTCGAATACCTGAGAGTCATAACATGAATATCAACGATTTTAACCCACTGCAAGTTGAACAAGAGGGTGATACCGGGAGATGGGTCCTGTACATTGCTGATCCTCGACAACCTGATCTTTCATTCGTAGTTTTTCACCGTGGGACAAAAGAAGACTGTGAGATGCTCAAAGAGTTTGGGAATGAGCTCTTGCAAATTAATCTTGCGTTGTCTAGTTGAAAAGTACCATCTGAATTGACTAGTATGCTAACACGATGCTTGGATCAGGGTTGACTTCGGTCGTAGGGTTTGTGGGAATCATCGGCACTAGCCTATTCTCAGTTTGGGCTGTGTTGCGTTACATCTTGCTGGGGACGTATCGTCTTAGTGGTGATACATCAAAGCGGATGATCGATAAAATCATGAAAGATTCATCTTGGAAGTGGGTACTGTCGGGTGAACTTGTTGAACCGCCACGATACCCTGAGACCTTTGAATCGATCGTCATCATGGGCGGAGCTCCGTTCTTCTTTGCAAGAAGTGAACGTTTGCTCACAGCAGGGTGGAAAAGCAAGGAAGACGTTAGTTCGATCATCTTCCTGCGTTGGCAGAGAAAAAAAATTGAGACGATCTTGTCAAGCAAGATCGGATACGGAAACATCCCAATCTGCGCACTCACGCCAAGCGACCCTGATCGATTGGGTGAATTGACACCTGATCCTGATGCACGAGTGTATCTAAACGAAGGGTCTTACGAGGACATCGAAGAAGACGTTCGAAAGCTTGTCAACGGTGAGATCAATAAGACAAGTTGCCTGTTGCATGGTGCTCCAGGTAACGGTAAGTCTCAATTTGTCAAGTACCTCGCCAAGAAATACACTCTGCCGATCTATGTGGTCTATCTGAACCCAGACTATGACAATCTTTCGGTGGCACGCATGTTCTCTGAGATTCCGCGGAGGTGTATCGTTTTGATGGAGGACTTTGACACCCTATTCACCGGTCGTGACTGTTCTATGAAGAATGACCAGGTGCGATTTACCTTCGACGCTATCATCAACGCACTTGATGGTGTGCACAATGATTATCGGGGTGTCGTTTTTGTCATGACTGCAAACGACGTCAGCAAGATTGATGACTCTCTCAAGAAGAGACCTTCACGGTTCAAGTATGTTCGTGAATTCTCAAATCCTGACAGTAGTCTACGTATGAAGATCCTAAACGACGAGACTGCTGTCAAAGAGACTGAAGGAATGACTCTTGATTCTGTGTTTTCATACAGCTCGAATCTTTAGAGTCCCGATGAAGATACCAATTGCGATCGACACAACGATCATATTTGCCAAAAGCATGGAATAGAATCTACTATATGTCCAGCGTCTTTGGATAGCCTTTTTCACCCGGGCGTTTTGGTCTCTTACCAGCACGTCGACGTGCCCAAATATTTGCCCACAACCCGCGCTTCTTCTTTTTGCCCTCTGAGACAGGCACTGTTGACTGCGTGAGGGTCTGGATTCCTTGCGAGGCTTCATGGTCAGTCTGCGGTTCTAAATACCCAAAGACGTCGTTAAGATCTGTGTAGGCTCTCATGATTTTAGCCTGCACCCACGAAGGAAGCTCATCCTCACAGTTCAACATGTCCAACATCATTTCAGTGATGTCATTGAGACGATGTAGTTGGCTCATTGCCATTCCACCCTCATGGTCTTCTTCACCCCAGCCCCAATCTTTCTTCTCGTTAATGCTTTTCTTCATGGTAAAACCATAACTATTATAATGGGACTAGAAAGTACTAGATCCGATTCAACAGGGTTGTTGCTCATCTCGAGCGTCGTCTTTGGTACATGTGCTACACTATTGAGAAAATTAGCCGCAGGCAAGATTCACCCATTCCAATTTGAGGCAATTACCGGTACGACCCATGCGATCATTGGGTGGGTTTGCTTGTACTATGCAGTATCCAACAACCTCGTGGGAGAACCACGGGGTCTGGGTATGTTGTGGGCAATGCTTCAAGCCATCTTTAGCTGTGCAATGGGAATATCATTCATGTACATGCTTCGTGCCGGCGCCGAGGTCGGATATTCATCAACCATTAGTTCCACTGCAATGACTGCTCTTACGATACTCGGATCTCGTTTTATACTGGGGGAGGTCCTGACACCCAGGATGCTGTTAGGGGCAATCATAATGATTGTTGGTGTGGCCATCGCAACCTTCAAGTAATACTTAAAGTCCATGAGTAATAAACCCTCCAAGTTACGAAGAATATTCAGCGAGGCACTGGATGAGGAAGCATGGCTGCCCGGGCGATGGTATCCTGATGGAGACCCAGTCGACCCCGACGAGATCGAGCTGATGGGGACCGACGGACTCGGGAAACCTGTTGAAGAAGACGATGACCTCAACGAAGGTGTTCGTCTCACGGTCGATAATTTGCGTCGTACCACTTTCGACGTGGTCCAACGGAAATTCCCAGAGTTCGCTGCACAACTCACGGGGAAATACGGGCCCCGGAGTCTTGCCACAGCGTCATTCGCCCTTGCTAGCCAAGGCTTCCTCGGCGGTAATGTTCCGCTCGTAGCATTCGCAGAGCGTGACCTCCCGATCGCTTATTGGGACGGAGACATGATCCGATACAACACTAGTACTTCTCTTGCTTCTGCCGTGGAGGACGCTCCTTGAGGATCACGATAGGAGAATTGAGGCAGATAATACGCTCTGTCCTGCTAGAGGGCCCACCGGGTGCATCGGGCACAGATCCGACGAAAGCCGATGGATTTTATCCGTATGAGCTTGAGCGCGGCACAGACATATTTGGATTCAAGCCCAGTTCCCCAGGTGACAAGGGTGATAATCCCATGCGGCCCGAGGACCCCGAAGAATACATCGGCTTCAAGACCAAGGGTGTTAGACCCGACGACGCCGCTGCGGAAGCAGCCCCACCGCCCGTGGGCGGAGAACCTCCTGCATAAGCGTCCATGTTCTAAGTGTGTACTCTTTCTTGACGCTTGTTTATGATTGTTCTATGCTGAGCATTAGAGATTCAAAACATGTTGTCAAGAAGGTCGCATCGAAATCGTGGGAGATTGCCCGATCTCCCAGGGTGGTGTCGTTCCTAAAGCTTGGAGTTGCACTGATTGGGGTCGTGCACGCGGTCGAGGAACTGCTGGAGACCCCGAAGAGTGGGAAGATTCCGATCGGTTTTCGAAAAGAATGATCCGCTGTGCTGCATATATAGATCATGACCTCAATCTTGCGGGAAGCTCCGTCTAAGACTAAGAAACTGTATGACGATCTAGCAGAGATAAAAGCTGCATTCAGATACTCAGACACCAGCCTGTGGAAAGAAGCAGGAATTGCTTATCGAAACCTTGAAGAAAATCAAGGTGACTCTGGTATGAGTAACTTTGAGAGACTTCCGCAAAGTGTGCAGGATAGAATAATAAGCTCTGTGGGCGGAGGGCACACGTTTTACACGCTGGATCGAATTTGCTACGATGAAATAAAACCTGAACCAGAGATCTTGCGCTCATATACCGACGTGCACAACAGTAAGTTTCGAAAGCCTGGTGCTCTTGAAGCTCTGAAAAATTCATTTCTCAACATTGATAAGACACTGCGCGCCTATATCAAGGGGATGGGTACAGCACAAGCAACTCTCGATAAAGAATTTGAAAAGAAGGCAGAGGAGCCACCAAATTCTATCCTGGGCTCTTTCGCATTCGCCGAGGAGAGAGAGGATGTTCCCTTTGAGAAGGACAATGCAGAGGAAAAGAAGCTCTATTCCGGCATTGAAAAACACATCTTTGACAACATCCCCCTCAATGATGAGAGATCCAAGCTGATCAAGAAGATCCTCGACAAGGGACAATATAAAAAGTTGTTCAGGGAACCCAGGGGTCGAGCGGTCTACCGGGGGATGAAAGTCAGCGAAGCATGGCTAAAGAAGGCCTTGAAGTTGGGCAAGAAGGACACCCTCAAGCGGAAGGGAAGGGCTGAGGCGTCTTTTACCTTCACACCGCGTCGTGGTGATGCATCATCATGGGCATCAGATCATTACGCTGCAGAAGAATTTGCATTCGAGGGGTCAGAAGATGGGTTCTACGGTGTGATTCTTCACGCCCTGAGCGAAGATAACGCGGGAAGACTCTTGGACTTCAAAAATCTCTACGACTTAGGCGATCTCGGTGAGTATCAGCACGAGAGTGAAGTGATTGGCTTCGGCAAGATCAAGGTCTACAAGATAGAGTGGTCATCTATGGACATAGGCGAGGATGATTATTGATAGCAATTCCTACTCGATATTTCTTGAGGCCTTAGCAGCCTCGACAATTGTACCTCTCACGACTGCTGAGGCATTCTTGAATTTCTCCGCGTCTTCGCGGACATTGGGGTTGTAAGCCTGAAACGAGTCTCCATGGCCTATCCGTAGGTGACACTCGTTCACGTCCATACACAGGGTGATGAAATTGCTCGGGTCGAGCTCGAGCTCGGGGTGGAGATGAAAGGGTCTAACATGATGGACCTGGGCTCGCTTGTGTGACCCACAGGCAGCACAGTAAGGATTGTCGTCTAGGTGTTTCTCCCGTGCTTGCCTCCACTTGGGAGACCGAGTTAGTTCCTTGTGTTTCTCTCGTGCCTCAGAGTAGGTCCTACGTGCCACATGTAAAAGTTTAGATAAGAACATACATGTAACTATTATTTGTATTCTAAGAATATTCTACAGTATATTGTAGAACAAGTGATGATATTGCGCGGTAGCTCAGCTGGTAGTAGCAGAGAGCTGTTAACTCTCGGGTCGCAGGTTCGAGCCCTGCCCGCGCAGCTAGGAGTTTTGAATGCCTAAGGTAAGAAATGTGCTTGATAAAGCAGAGACCCCTCTACCACAGCTTCAGCAAGCACTTGCTGAGCTTAAACCGGGTCAAGTGATCAACATCAACAACACAAAAGAAGAGATCATGAGGACAAGAGAGAATCTGACTCGCATGAGACATGAGATTCCGGGCGCTGACGATCACATTGATTACATCGAAGCGCTTCTTCTTGCTGAGGCAAACGGCAAATTGCAGTTCAAGCCTTGAACTGATCATTGGAACGGTGTCCGAGTGGTCGAAGGAGCACGATTGGAAATCGTGTATGCGGTGACGAATCGCATCGAGGGTTCGAATCCCTCCTGTTCCGCCCTAGGCAGGGGCGCATTCCCTGTCAGCATGCAAAACAATACTTATTGAAGGTGAAATCTCCCATGCGCGGGAGAAAGTAACCACCTCTTTATGAGCCAAACATGCCGACCTACGAGTACAAGTGTGAAACTTGCAGTGCTATTTGGGATGAGATACAGTCCATCAAGGACGATCCAATCGAAGTGTGCCCGAAGTGCAGATTTTCGAGCGCAAAACGCCTCATATCTGGGACATCATTCGTCCTAAAGGGCGGAGGTTGGGCGTCTGATCTCTATGGTAGCAAGACTTCAACCTGAAATCTTGTTCCCTTTCTTTCGAGTAGACCTTGACGCTGGGTGTGATGGTTGACGAATAGCATGTAGCAGTTCTGCATCTTGAGAACCAAATACATTCTTGACTCCGCCCGTCTTTTGATCGAAGAGCACCATGTATCCACCATGACTCATGGTGAGAGGTTTTGAGAGCTTTGCCATAAAGTCGAACTTTGACGTAAGGGGAGCCTGAGCATCAAACCAGTCTGGAAGTACAAAGTTTGAGACAGATACCCTTGTTCCATTCTTCGTTGTGATCTCGTATGAGTCATTCTCGACTGGATCACACGCCTCGTAGGCAACCATTCTGCCATCGTACATGTCACACCAGAGGTTGACATTGGGATCGCAGTATGCCTCAATGATCTCATGTGAGAGGACACAGGCAATAGATAGTGAGCCGTGGAGAACTGACCCTCCGCCGCCGAGTACGGGCTTAGTGAACACGCGGCCCCAAATTTTTCCGTCGGGCGTCTCTGTGTGATAGCCTAGCGCACCGGCCTGGTCTGGGTTGTCCATAATGATGATTGGATATCCCACGGACTCGGGCTGGTTGACCACGATCTTCCAGGCACCGCGGAGCCACATTGGAGCCACATGGGACCCGAGCTGGGTCGTGCACGCCTCCACCATTAACTGTAGGTCGGGGTCCTTGATTTGGGTCGACTTGTTGATCACATTGATCGTTGGCGTAATGGAATCGACAGCAAGTGGTTTGCGTGTGACTACCTGTGTGACTGCATTGGCGATCGCCTTGAATATGTTTGCCATGGCCGTATATATCTCCTTGATTCAAGTAGTTTGGTCACGAAGCGCTTGAAGTAGCGAGGGTGGAACACCCCGTGGCGGGTCGTTCACGGTAAGACCGAGTTGCGTAGCAAAGTCCTTGACGGCTTTTATCGACGCTGGTCCCCAGACACCGTCGACAGCAATCGTGTATAGACCTAGTTGTTGTAATCTCTGCTGCGCCTCAGTCAACGTCGCAGAATCCCACGCGACGGGATAGTCGCTGATCACAAAGTTTGATCCATCAACGGGAGTCGTAAACAGCTGTCCCTCTGCTTGCCGGCGGTTATATAGACCCGGGACAGTTACAACTGCCCCATTGACGCGTGCTTTACTCCATTCGAGTAATCGTGCTGGAACAGAATCGAAGTCAGAAGAGTTCACTGCGCGAGCGACTCCGCTGTTTGAGTAGACGCCCACGCCACAGTTGAAACCGAAGCTGCATAGTGCGTCGAATTGGTTCTGATTAAGTTCGACTGTAATGTGTGACTTGATTGCAGTCTCACATTTCCTCACATCGGCTGCCAAGATGTCAAGTGCTTGGTCTTTGCTGATCTCGACACCTTGAGGGAAATTCTCGCCCTGTTGTATTAGATGCCCAACTCCGATGGTCCAGAGTCCCGCAACGTCTTTGTAGGGCTTCAAGATGCATCCTTCCCACTTTGCAATGAAATCCAAGCCTTCGCGAGAAATTGTGAGTTGATCGTTCATGTTTGTAAATATCATCGAGTAATCCAACAAATAAAATTCTGTAATTGGATAGTGCAAAGGTCTCTAAACTTGTTTTACTCTTAAAGAGACAATGGCTACCGATAAGAAGATGCTCAATAACGCCGCGCTGATTGCTGCGGGCGATCGAGACAGAAGAGTAGATCAACGAACTTTCCTGCTCGGTGCGATTGGACTAAGAAACGATGACGTTCTTGTTTCTTCGCGAAATGTTCCGGGTCGAGATGTGGTTCCTGACCACCACGCCGAGGCACGCCTTTCCCGCAAATTGACACCGGGGTCAACGGTGTGGGTTGCAAGAGTTGCGAGACGGGATGGATCGTGGGCCATGGCTCGACCCTGCCCCGGGTGCGAGATAAGGCTTAGATCTTCGGGTGTGAAGAGAGTAGTGTACACGATTGGCCCTAACGAGTGGGGAGTCATGGACCTATGAGGATCTTGATCCTTGATGACGATGCGGCGAGGCACACGACGTTTAGTTCCCTGTATAAGGGACACGAAATTGCGCACGTCTATAGATTCAAAGAATTCGTGTCGTGTTTAGAGCACTCTCCGCAGTGGGATCTTGTTCATCTTGACCACGACCTCGGAGACTCGTCTGCAGCAGACACGTACATTGATGGATTTGGCTCACCTCAGTCATACAACGGTTTTCACGCAATGCTAAAATTGTGTGAGTTACCCATCGATTCCCGACCAAGACAGGTAATCATTCATAGTGTAAATCCTGCTGGGGCTCAAGCGATGTTAAAATACTCACATAGCCTTGGGATCAACACAACGTGGAAGCCGTTCAGCGTTTCAAAATGAAAAAAGACAACGTTATCTCGATCGTCGATCGAGTAGAATCTTGGAAAGATGTTTACACCTCACCGGGAGGCGACGTATATGTGCGGGCTTCAAGCCATGGCCGTGTTACGATCATCCCCAGCAGCGGAAAGTGCGTAACTCTGCCTCTTGTCGAGAGCATCAACATGCTCTCAAAAATCGCTGATGGAATTTCAGGTGCTATGGATTTGATCAAGTAGTGCAATCTCGCTGTAAAGGGTAGTAAATAATAAATCATGCTAAAGCTAAAAACGTCAATCATCATACTAGGGGTCGCAGCGCTTGCTGCAGTCGGATATTTCGTGTATAAGAACAAAGAGACTTACAACAACAACGACAGCTGAAAAAGAGAGAAAAGAATATGAAGAAGAACAACAAGAAGAACTCCAATCGCTCTTACAACGTAACTTTCGATCTACCAGACATTGTCGACATGGAAACTCTCTCCTACGCGGGTGATGACGAGTTGAGTCGAAGGCTCGCACACCTCAACGGTGAAAAAGAGCAAGTCCAGAACGAAGGGTACGACGCCAAGCTCTGGGAAGTCGAGATCGCGTACGTGCAGAGAGAGTTGAAGATCAGGAACGCTCGTCGGGTTGCTCATGATGAATACCTCAAGGCGAATCCCGAGCCCAACTACTACGAGCTTACTTACGTTCCAAACTATGACGACGGACCTGCTGATGCCTTCAACTGAAGAGGCCGTTATGCGACCAACGAAGGTTAGCACAGTTTCTCAACAGTCACCCGCACAAGTCGACACGATCAGCACATACTTGAAAGAGCTGAAAGTGTATCCACAGCTGAAACACCCTGAAGTTGTTAGCCTCTTTCAGGCCTATGAAGCAGGGGGAACTGAGGGTGATAAGGCAAGAAAGAAGCTGGTTGAGTCGAACCTCCGACTTGTGATCTCGATCGCAAAAAAGCAGAAGGGGCACAACATCCCTCTAGAAGATCTAATCCAGGAGGGCAACCTGGGACTCCTCAAGGCTGTCGAGCGTTTCGACTGGAAGAAGGGGTTTAGGTTCTCCACTTACGCGACGTGGTGGATCAAGCAGGCCATCAGTCAACACGTTCTGAAGCGGAAACGAATGATCCGTCTCCCAGCCCACGCTGCAGGAATCCAGCGTAAGCTGATGCAGGCTTCAAAGGAGTTCCGCGATACCAACGGTTCAGATCCGACTCAAGACGAGCTTCTGAAGCTTGTCGACGCGTCTGAAACTGTCGTCAAGGCAACGATCGCGTCCAGCAACAACGTTGTTTCTCTTAGCCAAACTGTCACTTCTGATCCAGATAGCGGTACTTTGGGTGACAGGCTTGAAGACATTGATCACCGGAATGATCCATTTTATAATGTTTCTTCTAAGGAATTGCTTGGTATTGTCAAGTACGTGCTATCCACTCTTACTGAGAAAGAAGCTGCAATTTTGAAGTTGAGATTCGGAATTTTTGATGAAGACATTGATCGATCACAATACATGTTGACGGCTGAAGACACTGCTCAGCTTGAAGCGGGCACGTTGCATGATTGAAAGTATCACGTATTTTTTGCTGTTGATCATCCTGACTGGATGCAACATTTCTGTTTATCTGATGTGCAGAAAAATGTTGCGCTTGCTCGAAGATGCGATGCTGCACACAGATAGCGCAAAGCACAGTATCGAAACTATGCTCGGGCATGATCCCACAAGCGGTCTCAACACTAGATTGAATGAATTGCAGAAAATGAAATTTTCTTACATGCGCACAAATTCGGGAGGACAACAATGAACCAGCAGAAATCAACAGCATACGCCACAGTCTCAGATGAGGGTGTCAACTATCGTGAGATTGCAAGCATGATGACTGAAATCGGCTTCAAGATGAACCACTCTTCTGCACGGAACTACGTGCTTCGAGTAATGAAGAAATTTGCAGAAGCGATCAACAAGGAGTGGAATCTTGAGATACATCCAACAAAACTTGATAAGATAGTTAAGACGCCACAATTCCAGTCTGCTATCTGTGACATCTTGCAGACCCTGGACGCACATGAGAAAAGATAGGACAAAATGAGACTACAAAAGAAAAGTTTGTCAAGGGTCACCCTCTCAGACCTGCTACGCCGAAAACGCTCAAATCTCCAGAGATTCCTGAAAGAGTCAGGGATCGTAACCTACGAGCTACTTGTTTCGAGGTGCGCTTCTATGGGTGTTGTTCCTCCCAGCGAGAAGGATTTTCTGGACGCAAGAGGCAATCCAATCATCCACGACGTCTCTTCTCCCACTGAGGGTATTGTTGTGCTCGAACCACCCCCAGTGTCCACAGAAGAAAAAGTTGAGATGGTGTCGACGCAAGACGTGCATGGTTCAAGTGAACCACTAGAAGCAGAGCCAGCAACCGTTTCTTTCAACGGCAAGAAGAAGCAGAAGAAGAATTTGGCAGAAAATTCTCCATGATTTATGTGTTCACAAGTACTACATTGGATCTCTATTTAACCAAAAAGACCCGTTGTGGTATAGTTACACAACACTCTCAAGTTCGTTGAAAAATCATCAGCGATTTTGAGCATATTCAAGGAGAAAAGTGATGACGAATCTAGCTACAGTCCTGGCGGTGGTGCTCCACCAAGTGGAACCCACTATCGTAGAGGACCGGCTCAAGCTCGTTGCGGAGGACATGGACACTGTTGTTAAGACTGAATTTGAAAACGGCACCATGAAGAGTGGAATCTCCCACATAGACGCACTCTCGATGCTCGCAGCGGCAGTCACCATTGAATCGCACTTGAGCGAATCAGTTGAGAACTGCAAAGCAGTCGGTGACGGCGGACGTTCCGTCGGTCTCGGCCAAGTAATGAACGGCCCAAACTGGGAGGGTCACACTCGCAAGGAGATCTGCTCGAATCGCAGGCTTCAGCTTACCCTTGCTCTGCATGTGATCGATCGCTGTTGGGCGGGCACACCCCAGGCAGATGCTGCCTTGAGGTGCTACACATCGGGAGACTCGAAGAAGAATTCGTATGCTGCAAGAGCTGAGTTTGCTGTCTACAAGAAAGCGCGGGCAGCGCTTGACAATTCATCAGCAAAATCCCCAAAGATCATAGTTGAAAATTCTGGGATAAAGCTTGCAAATAATCCGTAATGTGTGAAAAGTGAAGACCGACGTGGTACAGTATAACCATGAGGTACGCAACGACCACGTCGGTCTTCCTAACGATAATGTTCCTTGTTGACGGTGTACGGGCAGGCGATGCTCAATGTGCTACCGTCAAGGACCATGACCTTCGCATGGCATGCTATGCCTTCTCCGAAGGTCGGATCTCGTGGTGCGAGTTCATCAAGGACCACGACGCTCGCGTGATGTGTCGGATTCGAGTCGACAGCAAGAAGGCTCACTGATGTCTGCTGAGTACTCCTGTAACTCCGACGAAGTTGTCAATCGTTTCCCAGAGAAGTTGTTTGATTCGCTCATCGGCGGAACCTACGACTTCTACGGTGTCGATGGCAACACTTTCTGCATCGGAGTCAACGGAGCGCGGATGGCACTCGAGGCGGTGGCAGACCCGAGTGACGGATACCGCTCGTATTTCGGATGCTTCACCACAGGTGAGCTGGGTAAGATCTTCTTCACCCAGCCCGTTGCACGAGTACAGCTCATGGAGGGTGGGCTCTCTGAACGCACCTACTCGTGCGGATGCACGAATCGATATGATAAACGTCAAGCTAACTGCAATGAATGCCTTCGCATGGCAAAGGACAACTTCAACGGATGGGTGCTCCGAGACATCGACACCGGCCACGAATGGCTCACCATAGGCACTGACCACGGTGATGACTACTACCCTTGTTTCACGTTCAGGTATACCCCTGACAAATCTCAAGTGATCAACCTCGATGAAGCGAGTGAATGACTATGCAAACTGAACAGATGAGCACGACTACCACAACTACCACTGACACGATCGGCAACATCAGAGCGACCAAAGATCAGCTAAAGATCATCAGCCGCCTCGCACTCCAGAGAATCATGTCATCTGAGGCTCTGCAGTATCTACGTAAGCACTCTGCCGACGCTGTGTCATCTCAATTCCTCTCTGACGCCCCAGAAAAAGAAATCTCTCTGTACTTCTCGCTCGCGTCAGACAGGGAACGGACGAGTTACTACGGTAACTCCGTGTGTGAGATGAGCATGAAGTGGCTGCAGAGTCCCGATGAGATTGTCGACCTCGAGGGCAATGCGTGGAGCACTTACTGCCTCGTGATGAATGTCACCCTCGGTTCTTTTTACAATATTCCCTACAAGTCATTCGAGGCTCGCGCGGAGGTCATTCAAGCGTGCACTGAGCTATTCGAAGAGATCAACAGTCTTGCTCCAGAGCCCGTTCGTGTGTTGACACTCAACAATGAAGAACGAATTGTGCGTGATGAGACACAGCGTGTGGCGAGGATCGGTCATACACTCGCCGACATGTTCGTTCGAGAGCACCGAGTTTTTCGTCGTGGACTTCGAATCGGCGGCCGCGGCAAACCCGTCCCGCGCGAGATCGTGAATGCAATCACAGGTATGAAGCCCGGGACTTATGAGTTCACAACTGAAGAAGGTTCTCGGCGGCGACCCGTCCGCCGCCAATACACTCTCAAGGTCCCCGTGAATGATTCGTGGCTTGCAACTCTATCTCGCTCCCGCTGAGATTCAACATCAGCAGTGCAAAGTAACCCATCATGGGTATAGGGTGACAATATGGAAAGCGTGATTGAGATCCTTGAGGCACTTGAATCTGACAACTCCCGTAACTTCAAGGAGGAGTTGCTCTCAGACAATCGAAGCAATGATCTACTGAAGAGAGTCTTCGTCGCCGCGGGAGATCCGTACATCAACTTCTACGTCTCCAAGTTCAAGATGCCGCCGGCGGGCGGCTCTGACGACGACGATAAAGTTGTGAGCGACTTTATCGACAACCTGTATACGCAATTGTCGACTCGGTCTGTGACGGGCAATGCTGCAAAGGCATTGGTGAACGACTTGTTTGCCAAGATGACCAACAGTCAGCAGAAGTGGTGTCTCCGCATTCTTCTACGCAACCTGCGTGTGGGTGCATCGGAGTCACTGGTCGAGAAGACCTGGCCTGGTGCGATCGCCAAGTTCTCAGTCCAGCTAGCAGAATCACTCTCTGCTCGTCACGAGGCGGGCAAGGGCATCGTCTTGACTGACGACATCGAGTATCCCGTTCGAGTCGAACCCAAGCTTGACGGTCTCCGGTGCATCGCGATCAAGCACAACGGCGCGGTCACGATGTTCACACGCAGCGGGTCGGCGATCGAGACTCTTCCCACGATCAAGGCAGCACTCGAGTCTGCTCCGTGGGACGATTTTGTTCTTGATTCGGAAGTTATGGGCTCTGACTGGAATGAGTCAGCTTCCGTTGTGATGTCGCACAAAACTGCGAAGAATGACGGCAACATGAAGATGCACGTCTTTGATGCCATGGCCTTCGACGAGTGGCATGATCAGGAGTCGACCTCAGAATTGACGGAACGGGTCGAACTAGTGAAGGAGTTGGTGTCCACAGTGGACGACGAGCATGTTGTCGCCGTGGAAGGCAAGACCGTCATCAATCAGGCGGAACTCATGACCTTCTACTCGAAGACGATGGAGAAGGGCTACGAGGGGATCATGATCAAGGACGTCAAGTCTCCATACGTCTTCAAGCGATCTGACGCAGTGCTTAAGCTCAAGCCTGTGAACACCTACGAAGGCGTGATCGTGGGTAATTACGAGGCCACTCGTGGATCGAAGCGTGAGGGGTTGTGGGGCGGTTTCCAGGTCCTGATGCCCAACGGCGTCGTGACCCGAGTGGGCGGAGGCTTCTCTGACAAGTTGAAGGCAGAGATCGACATGGATCCAGAGGCGTGGATCGGCAAGATCGTGGAGATGGAAGGTCAGCCCGATCCCCTCACAGCCGACGGTCTCACTGCCGATGGCCGCGTCAGATTTCCTGTGTTTGTTAGGGTTCGTGATTCCCGTGATGTTGACAGCAAGGTGATCGATGCCTACAAGAACTACTCGGCTAATAACTAACGCAGCAGTGCTCACGTTCATCACTGTCACGGCCGCTACTGAGGCGGCCAGTGAAGTCGATTCATGCCTGTTGGGAATGCGACGGGTGCGAGGCAGTGCGCTTGATCAAAGCGAGTACATCGGATACCTACAGGACACGACCTGCACTTCGTGGATAAACACCGAATTCCCTGCCCGTTGTGCACATTTCAATCGTGATGCTTGGCTCAAGATCACAGCCAAGCTCAATCGTAAATCGATGGACTTCTGTATGGACGTGTATGAGTGGCCCAATCGTCAGGGAGTCGACCCGCTTGTGTACGTCGATTACTATGATGCTGTGAATGCATGCACAGCGCTCGGCAAACGTCTGTGCACTGAGGACGAGTGGACGTTTGCCTGCGAAGGTGAGGAGGGACGTCCCTATCCTTATGGATACGATCGCGACGCGGCTGCATGCAACATTGACCGTGGCTGGATCCAGCCCGATGTCACGAAGCTTGTGGGCAACGGATCGTCGACCAAGACTCAAGCAGAACTGCGACGTCTGTGGCAGGGTGAACCCAGCGGGGCTCGAGCAACTTGTGTGTCCCCATTTGGGATCCAAGACATGACGGGCAACGTCGACGAGATAACTGAAAATTCGCGAGGAACAGGTTACAAGTCAATCCTGAAGGGTGGCTACTGGTCAGTCGTTCGCAACAGGTGTCGGCCGTCAACACGTGTGCACAACGAGTGGTTCCGCTACTACCAGCTCGGATTCAGGTGCTGTTCTGCCCCATTAGGACACCATTCTACTTAATCGGGTTATTCTGAGGCCATCTGAGGGTCTTCGGGGGCCAACAAGAATGGGGTCGACGGACTATAAGGTGCTGCTGTGCAGCATTTGTGCACAGCAAATTGTGATCGACAATTTGTCGTAGACGATTGTATTTATTTTGACGACACCGTGCAAACTCACGGTCCTCCGTGGTAGGGTATACTCATGATGACACCTTGTGACACCGAGTTCAATCTCGACCGGCACCTCATCTCGTTCCTACAGGACAACCCGTTCTTTGCGGAACTGAGCCGCCACATCCACAAGTCGCCCACCAAGTCGATCCCGACGGCGGCAGTTGCGTTCAACGAGAAGACCGACGAGCTCACCCTCTGGTGGAATCCCGAGTTCTTCGGCAAGCTGTCCCAGTGGGAAGTCCGTGGCGTGCTCACCCACGAATTCTACCACCTCGTGTTCGGCCACCTGTACGGCCGCCGGCGCAATCCGCCCAAGCTGTGGAACGTGGCGACCGACCTGGCCATCAACTCGATCATCATGGGATCTGCCAAGAACGGCAGCCGCCTCGATGGCGATCGCCCGCTTCCCGAGTTCTGCCTCATGCCCGGCGTGATGCCGAAGCATCCGGAAGGCCGCGATTACACCGACGAGGAGAAGTCGGCGATGCCGCTCGCGGCGGTGATCGCGAAGCTCCCGACCATGCAGGCGTCGGAGTGGTACTTCGACAAGATCAAGCAGGAAATGCAGGACCAGCCCGACAACGGCATGGGCCAAGGCGAGGGCAGCCTCGACTCGATGGACGACCACAACGGTTGGGACGAAGTCCCGGACGAACTCCGCGAGTACGTGGAAGGCAAGGTCAAGTCGATCGTCGAAAAAGCGGCGAAGCACGCCGACTCGCAGGCGAACGGCTGGGGTAACATCCCGGCGGACATGGTCGACGCAATCCGCAAGTCGGTGTCGTCGGTCATCAACTGGCGCAATGTGCTACGCCAGTTCGTCGGTTCGCTGGTCCGCGGCGGCCGTAGCACCTCGATCAAACGCATCAACAAGCGTTACCCCTACATCCACCCGGGAGTGAAGCGTGGCTACGAGGCGAAGCTCCTCATTGCGATCGACCAGTCGGGCTCGGTGAGCAACGAGATGCTCGCAGAGTTCTTCGCGGAGCTCGGGTCCCTCACCAAGAAGGTGACGATCGACGTCCTTCCGTTCGACTGCGAGGCCCATGACAAGGACATCTACACGTGGCGCAAGGGTGCGAACATCCCGGGCAAGCGAGTCCGCGGCGGCGGCACGGACTTCAACGCTCCCACTCGACTCGCCAACGATCCCAAGAATCGAGGCCGGTGGGACGGATTTTTGTGTCTCACGGATGGGGAAGCTTCTGCGCCTATTCCTAGCCGAATTAAGCGGGGGTGGGTCCTTGGCAAAGGTTGTAAACTGCTCTTCAAGACGGACGAGATTCAGGTCCACATGACGGACCAGAAGGCCGCAGAGGGTGCCTGGCGCTGATCGGCAGCGGAGTCAAATCGACCCTAGGATCGGGAGCAAAGCTCCCGATCTTCTTTTAAAAGAGGTCCACCTGCGCCCAGAGGTCGTGGGTCGCATTCGTTGCTCCGCTTATCTCGCAGCGCAGGGAGATCTTGTCAAACTGCGCGAGGTCCACTGAAGAGTCATAGTACCGTGAGGCCAGGATGCCATCAGTGATTGTGCCTGTTATGGCAGTATCGACTCCATTCTTCATGACCACCACCTTGGTGGTGTTGCCCACACCGGGGCCCACCGAGGACGACACGAACAGGCCGAAGCAGACTGATTTCTGTTGGATCGCGTAGTAGTTGATGTTCGAGTCAGGGTACTGATAGAAGGTCCTGCCACCGATCGACTGTGACGCTTGGATGGTGCTTGCACCGGGCATGAGGTACACGGAAAAATTGGGAGTGAGGCCCGTGTTTGTCATTGATCCGATGGTTCCGTACCACAGAGTGGTGGGATAGACGTAGGTGGTGAAGTTCTTTCCCGCTGCCGTCTTGTTCACGAGGTCAGTCCCAGGACCAAGCTGGATCGAGCCTGAGCTTTGGCAGATATCTGCGGTCGTGCCGAATATGGTGGATGTCCTAAACTGGACCTGGCCAGACGAGTTGTCCACCTCTGCGCCGTAGAACGTGCCAGGTGATGTGGAAGAGCCTGACACGTACAAGTTGATGTCTCGAGTGGTGATCGCGCCTGGGCCCGACACGTAGATCCCACGCTTCGACCCACTTCCCGCTGACAGAACGTTAATCGTTAGGCCTTTGAGAGAATTGAACGTGAAGCTGGCTGCTCCGAGGGAGCCTGACCCGCTGCAGTGTGCACCGTACACGTTCGAGGTGCCACCGGGGGTGTCGCCGGCAGCGGCATTGTTGACGTTGATCACTGAAGGCCTGACCTTCGAGGTGACCGATGTGGTGCCGGGGAAGGCGATGCCCGTGAGGTTGTGATGGTCATTTGATGTGAGGTTAAGCGTGATATCCTCCAGCCTGCAGTTCTCTCCCATCGTCCACAGTGTTGTGTTCCCGAGGACCCCCGTCATCTGAAGCGTCGTGGTCTGTGTGCTCATCCCTCGTAATGCGGTGCCGTCCTTCATGGTGATACCGCCGGCGAGATTATACGTTCCGGGTGACACCCAGATGGTGTCTCCTGACACTGAGGCTGACACAGCGGCTGCGACTGTCTTGAACGGTGCCTCACCCGGGCGGCCCGTCGAATCGTTACCGTAGATATCATCGACCTGTAGGACACGCCCAAACTTCGGGGGAGTCGTTATTAAGTAAGACATTCTCTTCTCCTCATGTTATGTACCACCCACCACCCAACTTGATGAAAGACATTGAGCCGTAGTTCGTGGAAATTTTGGTACCAAGCGCGTCGTCGATAGTGTCTCCGCCGCTGCCCGACACCTCTAGGACGTACGCATTTGGAACTGAATCTCTCCTCTTCACCACGGTCTGGAATCCATCGGGTGCGCCTGATGGAAGATTGAGGACCGTCACGCTCGCCGCCGGCTCCACAAGGACGAATCCTGTGAGCGGCGCCGTGAACGGCCCGGCGCCGGAGAAAGATCGGGTCGACCAGCTCATTGTCCCCGAGAATGATCCACTCAAGCCGGATAGAGACACGATGGATCCACTCGTGACGAGGTCTCCACCCAAGAGAGTGACAGCGGGTGTCGAAGATCCACGAGAATTCTTGGATCCGCTGACAAAGAAGAATACATCAGAGCCCAAGGTGCTGCAAGACCGCATCTCGCTGTCAAATGAGATTGGTCCACTTACAAATAGTGTGCTGCTGACCTCTAGAGACGCTCCGTATAGCACAGCCCCGTGCAACTCAGCAGTTCCGCTAACAACAAGATCTCCACCAAACATTGCAGATCCGCGATTGGATGTGCCAGCAGACCCTGCAGAGCCGCTCACGTAGAAGAACACATCGGAGCCCAGTGAACTAATTGGGTTCATCTCGCTGTCGAACGCAGTTGTCCCGCTGACCCTCAAGGTTCCGTAGATGTCAATCTCGTCACCGGTGATGTATGAGCTTCCGCTGATGACAACGTCACCTCCAAAGAGGGCCACACCTTGGGTGGAGGTGCCGGCAGATCCTGCAGAGCCGCTCACGTAGAAGAACACATCGGAGCCCTTGTCAGAGGGAGATGTGACAACTCCGTATTCGTCAAATCCACCGACAAATGCGACTGATCCTGAGGTATAGACCGATCCTGTCACGGAGCTATTGAAATAAGATGGACCACTTCCTCCACCACTGCCGGACGATGGAGATGGAACGGCAGCGCTGACGATCCAATTGTTTGTTGTTGAATCCAACGTAACTGTGCACACAGAATATGGATCCGTGACAACGAAGGGACCCGCGGCACCATTGAAAGTTCTAGCACCATCAGTCAAAGTCAGTGAATTACCGACACTTAGACTACCAAGAACATCGGCAAACACCAGCGTTCTACCACCCACAACAGGAGGCGCAGCATTAGCCTCACGAAGATATGGAAGATCAGGCAATGTAACTGTGCACCCACCGGATGCCACAGCAAGCTCTACCGAGTAATTTGCCACCGAGTGATCACACTGAAATGTGCTACCCGTGACCCTCTCCTGCTGGGCATACTGCAATCCACCAGCGATTTGAACCATCGTCTGGTTGCTGTTTCCGTAGCCGTTCGACCATGATGATCCATATCCTGTACGAATCGCCCTCCTGCCGACGGCCGCAACCTCAACACCATATTGGGCATCAATAAAATTTTGGTATGCCCTCCTGCCTTCCCAGTCGGTACCTAACCACATGTCACGGATGCCATTGCCTCCGTCTATGCGGTATCCTATGGCTGTGTAATGATCTAAAGGAGCATCTCGGTCGGGATTGACTGTCAATCGACCATATCCACCATCAGAACCCCTGAATGTTATCGTTGGGCATCTGATGAAGGCCGCGCTGTTGTTTGAGAAAAAGTTATAAGCTCCATCTATGTCGATTACTTGACCACCGACAACACCTGATCCGGATGCGAGGAGGCTTCCCGTGATTTGGGTGATTCCACTGCCGCCGCCACCACCTCCGCCGCTGCCCTGAGGGCCTTGAGCTCCCTGTGAACCCTGTGAACCCTGTGAACCCTGTGAACCCTGTGAACCCTGTGAACCCTGTGAACCCTGTGAACCCTGTGAACCCTGCGGCCCCTGGTCACCTTGGGGTCCCTGTGTACCACCACCTCCCCCGCCGCCCGATTCATAGCGCGGGGGTGGGCGGAAGTATGAATAAGTTTTTCGAAACCGCTCTGCGTCTCTTTCATTTGCCATGTGCTTTTCTCACTATACCAAGTAGGCTATACAAAATGACAGTTGCATTATAAATAAGTGCCACTGCCCAAAAGCGTTCAGTTTTTGGGCGGCAGGAGAATAACAATGAAGCTAGTTACAATCGCAACACTAATCGCTACTTTCCTCGTCGCTTGCGACACTGCAAGGGTTGAAGTGCCCGAGGCAGGCCTCACGGTTCCATCGGCTTCTGCCTCGGCAGTTCCAGTCCCTGTCGTGTCTGCCTCTGCAGCCGTGGTGGTCGACTCAGGCCCAGTCGTGGTCGTTGATGCATCGGCTCCCGTCGTCGATGCTGCAGTTGCAGTCGATGCAAGCAAGAAGTGATCAGTGAACAAATGGTGTGGGTCTATGTAGTATAGACTTGCATCTGTGGCCCCATCGACCATCAGCTAAGTCATCACTTTTTCACAGTGAAAAACTGGGGGCAGCACCCAGTGGGGTCGCCATGGAAGACAAAAAGATCATCAATAGCTTTACAGACGCTGCAGGATATGGATTTCTATCAAACTGGTATCCTGCATCGATTTGGGTCGATGGCAAACAGTACAAGACTGTCGAACACGCATATCAAGCCCACAAGACTCTTGATGAATCTACTCGAGAATTGATCCGTAATGCGGGGACGCCCAACGATGCAAAGCGCCTTGGGCATTCTATCCAAGTCAGAGACGATTGGGATTCTGTAAAACTCGACCTCATGAGGCAATTCATCAAGAAAAAGTTTGAGAGCCCATTCCTTGCGACGAAATTGATCGCAACAGGCGACGCAGAGTTGATCAACGAAAATAGATGGAATGATAGATTTCTGGGCGTATGCCGGGGAGCTGGGTTGAACTGGTTGGGGAGGGTTCTGATGGAGGTCCGGACTGAGCTTCTAAAAGAACAACTTGAAGATAAGAAAATTTTTGAGATTGATGACAGAAATCAATCTGCTGTGTAAGATTGCGTAGCATGGCGCGTGTGAAGCAGGTCATCGTTGTGCGACGAGACTTGAAAATGAGACGGGCAGAGTTGGCGTCTTTGATCGCAAAGACTGCGGTCAAGTTTTTTCTCGATTCAGATGAATCTGATGCGGGTAACAAGATCACAATCAACATGTCACCAATTGAAGCACAATGGGTTTCTGAGCTCAACCCCTCGTTCATCGTGCTCGGTGTCACGTCATATGACAAGATGGAGAACGTCTTGTTTGCTGCTGAAACAGCTGGGCTACCCGTCTACCGAGTGACGTCATCCCGTTTCTACACAGATGATAAGAGCGGTGTAGAAGAACAGACACTCGCAGCTGCGATAGGACCAGACGAATCGTCAACGATTGACACAATTACTGGGCGACTCAGGTTGTTGTGAAAAGTAGTCACACTACGGTGTATCTTCTATTCATGCCCACGTAGCCCAACCGGCAGCATGGCAAGGAATTTAAAATTCTTAAAGTGTGGGTTCGAATCCCACCGTGGGTACCAAATCTAACCATCTAGCGTTGAGTATAGTATAGTATAAAACCGCCACAATTGTCCGGTCGACGTGCGAAGCCTTATAAGCATTGCGGCCCGGTTCAACTCCGGGGTGGCGGACCAAATATTCAATCTCCTTATAATTGTATAGTAATACCTATTACTGTCATTGAGGAGCTTTGAGAAAAGTCAAGATAAGTCTAAAGCGTGGTGTGAGACAGTGGTCATTTACAATCTATGACACTGTTGAGTCTGCCATATACCTGAAGACTGAACCCATCACTGACCTTGAGACCCCAGATTATCGTCGAACGATAACTCTTGAGAGGGGTGAGAGTCTCGAGGCAGAGTGGCTTGGGTCAGAGTGGATATACGACTATGACACTCGCATCATCGACGGGACAGAGAGCGGTGACCCGCGAGGATTTGTCAAGTACGAAAAAGTACGGATGGGAAAGATCACACCCGTCAAGGGCCTGCAGCGGGAGACGATTTATCTTGAGCTGTACAGCGGGTGGGTGTCTGGGGGTACCATCCTGTGGAGTAAAGATGGCACTCAGGGTGACATCAGAATAACTCCGATAAAAGGTAGGTCCGTATCTAAGGTAGATTTTGCCAAAGTATTTGCTGACCATCCACCTGAAGAGGACGAAGATCCGGCAGAACTATTCAAGGACGTGCCGGCAATTCTCAATTGATCAGACAGGGTCTTCGCTTTGATGATTCACTTGGCGTGCGATGATTTTAACGTCTGGGAAAATGCGCTGGAGTGCTGCGACGGCAGCAACATTCTTAGCAGAATCGTCAAAGAACTCGATGAGGCTTAGGTCACCCGCCGCGGCGCGGAGGGCGACGTAATCTGCCTTGCGTTGTGGGTTTGAATCCGCGAGTGCGATTACCTCGATGCGTGGTAGCCCAATCTCATCCATGAACTGGTGGACGGGATCCTCGACTGCTCGAGCCGTGAGGATCACGACTTCACTGCCCTTCGCCACGATGCTCTTGAGGATCTTTACGGTCCACTTGATCTCTTGAGGGTCGGCGAGTCGTGAGAAATCGCTGAAGTCGAACTTATCACCCGGTTTCTCTTCGTAGACCGCAAACTCGCCCGGTGTGAGGGAGAAAGCTTGCCCACTCGAGTCTGTCACATAGATCATCGATCGGGTCTTGACTAGTGTATCATCAAAGTCGAATATCCGAAGTTTACGACCGGGATATCCCTCGACTATCACACTCCTGATGTATTCTTTCAGTAACCGACGGTCCATGGTCTCTAAGTATGCGTTAGCGCTGGACCGCACGGCCGTCAAAGTACGGTAGAGATGACGTCACTTCGGTGCTGAGGTTTTGTGAATTTGTGCTATACGGATCTACCTTGACAGAGAATATCTTACCGATCCCCCTGCTGTCAGCTGTATATGACTGTTTCACGAAATTCACTTCGACCGCTGGGTCTCCGACTACGGGGGTCTTTTTTGGTGAAACGGGCAATTTCTTCAGCATCGCGATGTTTGCCTTGAGACCCTTTTTCTCGTTGTGGGAAGTTGCATCGCCGTCCAGAGGGTCTGTCTTCACGCTGACGAATTTAGTGTATTGGCGCTGTTCTAACATGTCCCTGAACTGCCCGAATCTGTCTCGCCTGAATATGGTCTTCGAGTGTATCGGCAGCGCGCTGACCATGCCGTATTTCCATCCGCGGATGACGGGCGAAATGCCGAACTGGAAGCTTGAGTAGCGTGAGACACTGTTTTCGTCCTCAACACTGGTCACGTATTTGTCGCTTTCCCTGGGGTCGACAGCCGTTCCCCTGAACTTTGGGTATGCGTTGTATCCTATCCTCCCGGGTGCTGAGAAAGAATCTGGATTTTTGATACAATCCCACGTCAATATTGATACTTGGCTGATCCAGGCTGCAAATCCACCTTGCGGCGCACCATAAGTTGGATTCGAAGCGCTGAGCATTAAGCTTAGCGTGTAGTTACCCGGGTAATAAACATTGGAGCTTGTTACGGGAGATGAAACAAGTCCCTTTCGCATAACGGGTCTAGCGCCCGAAGGATCCTGACTGGGAAATTCATAGAGGTAGTTAGCCTGTGTCCTATCGACGATCACATCAATATCGGACAGTTTGGCATAATTGCTATTGGCGTTTGTTATTCGAACAGTCAGATTTACATCATCGTGCAATTCGTCCTTTGCCACTCCGCGTTCATACGCAAAAGTCCAAGGCAGACTGCTCTCTATTCTTATTCTTGCAGGATATAAATAGGGTTCTGCTGAATTTCTTAAAACCAAGACCGCAGAACGTGCATCATCGTAATGATATCCGGCAAAAGCTCCCGGGAATGCTTCAAAAGTTACTATCGATCTCCCTTCTTCGTCGACATTGTATCCCGTGGGTGCTGCCGTCCCGCTCACAAAAGTGCCGGGCTGGCTTCCGTTGAGAGATAGGGAGTAATCAACCGTCAGGCCGCTTGATGAGAAAGTAAAAGTTCCCGACAAGGAGGGGTCGGCGCCACTGTCATGTGCATCATAGACCGTTACGCCGGGTATGAATGAAGCTGAGTAAGAGCTAGATCCGAGTCCGGGTAGGGGCACGATCTTAGAGTAATCGAGTCCAACATTGTTGAGGTCCCCGAAACCATACAGGAATTTGGCCATGTCGACGTCGGGCATCGTACCCGTCAACAACATGATCCCTCCGTCACCTGCTTTTGTCGACAGATCGATATCACTTGGTATAAGGTACGAATACCCAGTGCCAGGTTGATACGCTGATCCCGTTGCTATCCACCCTGATGAAAGGTTCTTTAGGAGATTTTTCCCGCTCTTGTTAGAGTCTGCGGGTGTTAATCTACCGGGTAGTAGAGGATACAAGTTTGCTCTTGTTCCATTTTTTTTGCTAGTTAGAGTTTTAAATGGATAATCTCCGGATACTCGCACAGTTCCGTTCGTTGTATACTTTGAGTTAGACGTGTATCCAAGAGCATCATCAAGATTAAGAAATCTTACTGTGGGTTGATACTTGCTGTCATAGGGATATGACCAAGTCCAAGTATTGTCAACGAGTGGATCTTCCCCCGACTGCCTTGGGGTCTGTGCACCATTGAATATGACGTATTTTGTCTTGTCGGGAGACACTGTACTTCCTGACGGACTCAAGAAGTACTTCTCATTGCTGTCGTCGTCTAGTCTCCAGAAACTTGCCTTGTCAGCAAGAAGTATGTTGTCGAAAGACGGCGGGCAGCTGTCATAATAACGCTCGTCATCATCATAGCACTGTGATATCCTGAAGCTCATTGAGACTCTATCGCGCCACGGTGTTAAACGGAATGACAATGATGGATTGTTGATGACGTCTTCAGATCCGTATGTCGAATCAAGTGCGGGTTGATTATTAGAGAAAATTATGCTGAAAGCTTTTCCACGCGAGCCAGTGATGAAGTAAGGGATTAGTCCGGGTGCCTCGATCCTGCTGAGCATCGTTCCAGTAACGTAGTCATCTTGCATTGTGCCATAGAAGGACGCTGCGTAACTGATGTCAAACTGATCCAACACGGGCTCATTCCCAACTGCGTCCTTTATCGCATCTGTGAAAATAAGATCTCTATAGTGAATCACGGAATGTACTCCTTGTTGGCTTGAACGTACGAGCCGTAGAACGTGATGTCAATTGACCCCGTGTTGAACTGCACGTCATGACCAGCGTTATTTGGGCTTTCATTGAAATATGAGTACTTACCCACAGTAGCTATTCCCACCCTTGCATTGGCTGTGCTGGTGATATCGGCATCAAATCCGCCTGATAAAGCGGGTCGAGTCTTTGCAGCTGCAAGCAACATTTTTTCGCCCGGATATACGAGGTATGGAGAATTCTTTTTGGCGCTGAAAACTGAGTACCCTTTGGTCAAGAATTGGATGTATCCCAGTGTGGGATTGTATCGTTCGTACCTGCCGGGTGTCGCCAAATTTTCAGCAGCAATAGTCTTACCCCTTGCAATGACATCAGAGATCAAAGCGGGATCTTGTATTGCATATTTGTAGGGGTTAGGGGCACTTTGATAATCACCCTGTGGTACAACATACTCGCCTCCAAATATTGACCCTCCACTTGGAGCAAATCCCGTTTGTCCGCGACCGATTGTATCGATTGACACCAGAGTGTACCAGCTAGAATCTAGATACGGGCTAGTGAATATTGATCCTGATCCCGCAGCGTCAAGCGATGAATTTACATTGGATGCTGTCACCCAAGTCACTCCGTTGATTACTCCGTACTCAAGACTAGCTACTAATCCATTAGAGACACTAGGGGTCGACTTGAACAGAATGCTTCCCGTATAGCTGTCGTTTTCATCGTGTTTGACGACTGCTGTTACGTTCCCTGACATCGATCCAACTATACCATTTACGCATAGAAACATATTTCCTCTCTGCGGCACGGAGAACCACTCGTAGGTCGGTTGTAGATCTTTTTCATGGGTTACTAAATCAAAGCTGATCAAATCGCGTATTGACCCTGTGCCGTATTTTTTCTGTGAGAAGATCGCAAAAGTGATACCGGGTCCGCCAACGTTGCTAAAAAACGGAGCGTGGACCGAGCTTGATAGTAGTGTCGCTCCCAAATACGTGAACCCCTCCTTAGAAGAAGTAACAAGACACGCAGTCGTTTTGTCGCAGAACCATCCGGGCCCAAGACACATGGGCACTTGGTATACAATCTTTTCAATTAGAAATGGATTTTCGATCGGTATCGTGAATAACTGATCTTCAGTTGCATCATAGTCAGGATTCCTGCTAACTGACTTGGGCAAATCCTTGAATTGCAAACTTGACTTACTCTCATTGAAGGCACTCTGTATTTGACCGACATAGACGTTTATTTCTCCCGATGATTGTGACCAATAATTGGTTGCACTATTGTCCGTCTTTCGGTGTAGATCTAGGCTCCCCGACGCGACGGGATTACCAAATGGATCAAATCCCACCCAATCTTCAAGTATTGCAGATCCTCGAGTCGACTCTGGCCACGGAAGAGCCACAGTTCCTTCTGCGTCAGTTCGAATTGCGACCTTGTCGAATGGACCGACAATGTCACTTAGTGCTTTTTGTGGAATAGACCAGGTCCCGTTATTGACATCTAGGTAGTAGATGCTGCTAGAATTCGAAAGCATTCGAGTCACGCTAGTAACAGGTATAGACAGTTTTATCTGCACCTTGTTTCTAAGCGCACTAGTGAATCCATTAAGTTCACCGACTGTACTGATTGAGCCGGTAGCATAAAACGGGTCGGTACTACCTTGCTCGAATTGCTTATCTTCAACGAACGGGTTGATGCTCATAGGTTTGCCGTAATCTTACAATCTCTCTCGACATATTCATAGAGGCTGGGACTAATTGGTCTAACTACCTCAATTTCGCCTGCTATATAAGCTGCAGATCCCGTGATGTGTGTTACGGGTATCAAAGACGGATACTGGACAAGCTGAGGAACGTGCGGCTTTGACTCAAGATCGTCGAATTCAGTGAAAGTTGTTGAGCTAAATGCTGCTGCATCGCGGGCATTTAGGGTCTTTCGCGTAAAGAGTCTCTTACTTGATCGAATATTGCCAAAGGCAATTGAATCAGTGCCCAGTGTTGAATCATCATACGTGTATCCGCTTGTTGCCGCTTTTTGTCGATCCGTCACATACGTGTCTGATTTTTCATTACGCATGGCTTCCAAAGCTTTCTGCAATGGATCAATGCTCACACCAATGTAATACACTCGATAGGAGTTACGAACTCTATCTGCGTCTTCGAATGGGTCGAGATGGTTTTCTTCGAGTGACAAATACCCGATTGAAGACTTGAGAGCAACTGACACACCTCCAGCAGAAAAATTTATCATCTCTACCGCGTCAAGAAAGTGCGTCTTTTCCTGCTTGCCGGGATGAAAATAGTCTAACGAAAGTACTTGATCGCTGGCAGATCTAAAATTCGAATTTCCGGCGCTAAATTCTCCCTTAAATGATCTGGGTTCAAATGGGAAGTTGATCGACAGGTTGGTGATAACAGATCTGATCGGGAAAGGTTCAATTATACCATTGGTGATGTAATTCGCTGATTCGTTAGAATCATTCGTAACAACGGGATATGTTACCTTTGTCGGGTCTCCGCCTGATCTAATGAACTTGACAGGATCGAACGTGTCAATTTCGAAGTACTTGTCAGGGTCAGTGAGGCTAGACTCTGTAGCGCCGAAGAACGTGTTATCAAACAAGTGACCAGGTGTTCCAGCAGATATCTTGTAAAATCCTGCTGTCCAGTGCTTTTCCTCCCTTATCTCTACGCCGTTTCTATAGATGTCGACGCTCGATGAAGCAAAGATATCGATTGAGGGATCTAAAATTGCACGTGAATTGCCACTTGGGTCGATCACATTTGTGATCGTGGGATAGCGCTTCGGGTTGCTCGGTGTAGCGGGCCTTGGTGCAGGAGTTCTAGAAAAAAATCCCACTGCAGAAGACCCAGTGGGTAATAGACTCTTGGCCTCAAAAGTGTCTAAGAACGTGTTCTTTTTCTTTATCGCTATCTGTTCAGGGGTGTTGAAAAAATTGCCTTCGAAGGTGATGGATATGTTTTGTGATATGTCACTTTTGCCTGGCATGTCAATATTTCCTGAATGATCCAACTATCTGTTGTAACAATAAGCTATCGTCAATCGTCTGCTTCATGCCCACATAGTTTCCGTCATGGCGATAAATGTTCTTGTGCCTCTCAAGCATGTGTGACTCTACTACAAAGTTTGCTCCCTTGAACCGTGTCTTGCTTGGAATCAGCTGATCGATGAAGGTCGAGATAGTTCCATCGAACCACCGGTAAAACTCCATGAATTTCCTGAAATCCATCTTGTCAGAGAATCGGTTGAAATAAACATCTTGCAATATTTCAAGATCAGGATAGTCGGGTGAGAACATGAGTTCGGGACGCCCTAAAGCGTCATTCATGACATCGTACGAAGCGAACATGTTGACGATATCTTTGTCGAGCGAATCAACAAGTGAAAATTCGATTGATAGTCGAAGGTCATCCTGAGGTTCTTCGCTAAGAAACATGAGCTCACTTGAGTATGAGGGAACTGGGACTGCCCACGGATTCTCATCAAGGTTAGTCTTTTCGCTGAAGCTCCTGACTCTAATCTTGTCGTCCGTCGATACCTCGTCAAATTTAGTGGCAAGATGGCTATATGAGAATATATCACCCACGACAACCTCGGTGCCCGAGGTGAATCCTGTACCACTGACTGCCATACGAGTCTGCGTGAAATCTAAAAACTCAATGTTTCCTAGAGAATCTGCAATTCGTTGGGGTTGCTTGGTCAATGTGTCGAGTCTAAGCTTTTCAAAAGAACCCGAGACATTCTTGACGAAGTTGTAGTTTTTCTTGGGATCCGCAACTCCCCAAGAACTTGGGTTCCTGACGTGCTCTTTCCACTCCTGAATAGACATATCTTTCGACCAGAACTTGAGATGTGACACCCACCCTGCATAGTCTGTCACTCTTGCTATGTCATCTACATTGAGCGTGTCATTCAGGTGCTTGTATGCAATTGACACGGGGATGCTTTGTCCTCCACCTATTGCAATATAGCTTCCCGATGCATTGTATGAGGCCCCATAAGACTGAAAGACGTTTGTGGGAGTAGTTCCTGCAATCTCGTCAAAATACTGTTGTGTCGTGTACTCTTCAATGATGCTTCCGTCGTCGGTCTTTGCAATTCGCAAATAATACGAAGATGAAACTTCGGATCCAAAAGAGTCATTGCGGGCTCTTCCGAGTGCGACATTCCATGTGTCACCATCAAATATCCCTGATCCGCTTAGAGGCACCGTCAGTGTTAGCAGAGGCGCGGAGGCGTCGATACCTGGTCTTAAAAAGGCCTGCACTTTTGCTGGGACCTGCGGGTATTTTGTTGCGGGAGTAGCAATCACATTCACAATCAAGGCCGGATCAAATCCCGCGGCGCTGCCTGTGTTGAATATCCTCAAAAGTGACTGTCTTCCGTGCTGATCAGCAATTGTGCTCAGCTTCTGCTGGGGTATCTTGTAGACGGCTTCTACGTTCCAAGACCCAGAAGTGAATAGTCCGTCAGAGGGTGACGTAGTCCCTACTCTAACGCTGGGAGCAACGCTGTACACAAACGTGCCGTTGGGATCGGGAAATCCAGGCTCAACCCTTGAAGATGACAGAGGTGTTGTAATGATTAATGCGTTGGGTTGCATGTCGATAAATGCAAAAGGTTCCCTGCGCGTTTCCCTTATTGTCGTGAGCTGTTTAGTAGTCGGCCCGCCATATTCTCTGACACGCATGTTTACATCAGGATCAATTCCTATCGTCCTTAGGAAAGATTTGATGCTATGCTGTGTGCCCTTAGACTTCAATATATCTTTTAGATTCACCATTGTTCTTCTTAGCAAAAGAGACTGTATCTTCTTCAATGGTGACCCTATGTTATCAAATCCGTCGACGTAAGCTCCTTCAACGAATTGCTCTGTTGTAGTATGCGTAAAAAACTTAGGCAGATGCAATCCGTAGTCTTTTAGTATGTCTTCAAGAAAATTATCAGGGACTGTGTCATAGTTCTCGTAAGTCACGGTCCTAAGATTCTTGTAAGAATCGATGTAAACTTTTATTTCATCAAAGAATTTTGCCCAAACATACAAGAATGTCAGAATAATCTGTACTGATCCCTTTACACCCTGGCCTGGTATTCCATCACCGCCGTAGGGTGCTCCACCGCTACCTTCAGGGCTTGAAAATCCATCTTGAGCTGCTCCTTCAAGTAGATAGTGTTGTGGTATTAGTTTGATGATGTTGTTGGGATTTGCTTTATCGTAATTTAAAGCAGACGTAAGCAATTGCAAGTTGAAGCTTTGTACGTCAGGATGTGATGGGAATAAAACAACTTTGAAGTCTTCAGACTCATTAATCAGAATATTCTGGGGGTCAACTCCAGCATTCAGATGCAGTGCTTCGTTAAAATTGTTGATGTAGGCATGTAAAGAATTGCCTGAACTATCAAGGATTATTGCACTGGTCGTGGGTGAGGAAGAGAAAGTGCCTGATGGTTCGTTGAATCGATAGTAAAGCTTCAAGCTTGGCGTTGCGTATAATCCGCGCGTAGAATACAGCACTTGTGTTGCAATATCTCTTACGTCATGGAACAACCTAAGCTCATCGATTGATCCACTGTAGGTCTGAGCTGGGTTTATGAGTGTGGGGCCGTCATAAAATGAGCTTCCCGATCCGATCAAGAAGTCTGCGTTGTCGATGTCAAGTTTCTGGAAGTTGATGAAGTTTTTGCTAGTTTGAGTTAGGCTTTCATTCACAAAAAACTGTAAACAATCTTCTCTAAAGTCTTTCTTGTTCAATGACATACACACATGGTTGTACACACCTTTCGTAAGTGTACCCGATACAGAATTTCTGTATGCGCCGCTTGTAACAGTGAACACTCCTACGACTTTGTCATTTGAAATTGTGGGTTCAAGATAGAATGTTAATCCCATTGAAGGGACAGTCGATTTTTGAAAAACCACTTGAGTGTCATTAGCATATTTTGCTGGTCGTACAAGAGCCTCTATAGTGAAAGAAGAACGAGGGTCTTGCGGATTGATTACGACTTCGCCTTGACTATTTTTTGCTATGCTGGGATACAATACACCGGATTTATCTTTTACACCAATCCACGTCCCGAGATGTGGGTTATAACCATTGCTGGGGTCTTCATTGACTTGTGTGCCGCTGAATTGCAGTGCTCCGCTCCAGCGCGGAAATCTATCATAAACGTATCTTTCAAATCCTGTAAGTTTTTCTAAGAAATCTTCGACTTCTTTTTTAGATCCATCGAACGGGTACCCGTTGATTATGTTGTTGAATGCCTCATTTACTTTTACTTCTGCCGAAGAGAAAAAGCAATGATTTTCAAATTTGCTCCAATCTACATTTAGCTGCTGTGTGCTTTTAAGTGGTGCATCGACTGGATCATACTTAAACGAGCTAGTGCTATCGATGTTAGAATTGACCAACTCTGAGTCGTTGCCTTGCCTAGAAGAAAAGACGGGGCGACTATCGAATCTGACAGCTTTGTAATAGCTTGGGACGTATATTGATCTTGGTCTTGTTGTCATGTTGACTTAGACTACTCTGAAGTTGGGAGACGATGCGGGATATCTTGTTTTTATTCCATTCCTATCTATCAATATATCAATCGTGTAAGAATGGCCCGAGGGTAAGCAACTTGTATCAAATTTGAAGAACATCCCCTTGCTATCGTTAGAGACAAGAGTTGATTTTTTGTCCTCGTCGAATGGTATCAATATTTCGTCCGTCACAGAATTTCTGATCTGATAATAAGCATTTTTAACGACTATACCGGGAAGTTCAACAGGCAATCTGACGACTTTTACGTATGGGGTAGTTTGATCAAATATGTTTAACCGCGCAAATGCTAAGTCTCCTTGTGTGTATTGCTCTGAGACATTATTGACGCTTACGGTGAATCTATCTGTAGACCTTGCAGAAGTGCTGGATGGTAGATTAAACTGAAGCACACTCCCGGTTGCGTACGGGACGGTCTTATCAAGCGACATCCACACAGGAGTCAGCTTGACACTGCCCGAAATTGACAGTGAGTTAGCAATATACTGATCTGATCTTAAGACGGTTACATCAGAGTAGTACGTACCTGATACAAAAGCTGTGCTTGGTGCGTCATAGGAATACTGGGATCCCGTAAAATATTGCGTATAGCTTCCCAGTGAAGAAGTTGCAGTCAACATCAAGAATAAGCAATTAGAGCCCAGTACTGCTGCTTGATTACTTCCTGACGTCAAGTTTTCTAATGAGTCACCGATGTAGTTGTATAGAACTATCCGTTGTGCGTGGTTGAATGATAGGTTTGGTGTATCGTCTCTTATTGAATCATCAAATCCGAATACTAGCTGTGGATGTTTCCTTTCATCAAAAGCACTTCTGCTTGCAAATCTTTTGACAAAGTAAGTCTTCTGATCTGCTTCTAACTGAGAAGCAAAAGACAATCTAAACCCGCTGTCGGGCAGTTCTTTTGATAGAGTTGCAGATACTATAGCAGTCACATCGATCAAGAGATCTTCTGTGCCCGTCTTGAAAGTCTGTGTGACTTCAGTCACAGGTATGTTGGGAGAAGATGTAATGTAGTCGACCGAGGAAGTAGAGAACCCGCCCGCGCTAGCACCAGGTGCTATCCAATTCACACCAAATGAAGAGGAAATCCAGTTACACGCGTCTTTATCAGAGTAGTATGAAACGTCTCTTCCCACTCCTTCGTCAAAAGACGCAGATAGTGGGAACAAGCTCAGCACAAAGTTGGCTGGGGTCGGTTGTCCTCCATAGACATCGTGCAATTTTAGCTTGCACCAGAAACTTTGTTTGTTTATATCGATTTGGTTATCTCTTACAAGTTCTCTCAGGGGATCCAGATCAAAGTGCAACAGTGCTCTTGATTTTTCAGTATTGGGAATCGATCCGCTAAAAGAAGCTCCGTAAAGCTTGAATACGTCTAAAGTGCCAGCATTTCCCGTATTGCTTACGGTCCTTCGGGTATTCGATACAACTTTATCAGTGATGTATGAATCTTTGTCAGCTTTGATGCTTTTAAACACTGGACACTGCCTTTCCAATGATGTTCACGTCGGGATATCTAATCTCAAAGATCGATCCATCTGGGGGATAGATTATTTGATTTCGAGTATTCAGGTCTGGGTCAAAAATAGTGCTTGAATAATCACGATTTGCTACTGTATTAGAAAGATTGTTGAATTTAACGTTATCTACAGCTATTACCCCTGATCTGCTGAAGATCGTCGATATGACGTCGGATATCACAATCGGCTGATTGATTTGCATATTCGTAACATCAAACTGCTTTTTCAAGTCAGTTATTATGTTTTGTATGACAATGCTTTTGTTCAAAGACGGATCAACGACAATCGAAAACTTTAGTTCAAGATTTATTACAGATGCATCAAAGATATCAACTGCGTCAGATATCATTCTATAGGCATTCAGATATTTCTTTAAATTAATCTTCAGAGTGTCGGGCGACGCAGTAAGTTTTGAATTTGCGTCCCTTGATATAATGAATAGTCGGGCTGCCAATGGATTGTCGGGATTGCTAGTTACTAAAGCTCTGAACACTCTTCCAAAGTTGCTCGGTAGAGTGTACACTCTTGCAAGTAGATCTTCCCGCGTTACAATTCTTTCTTGAGCATTTTTAGTTGCCGGTGCAAGTGCCAACAGTGCGTCCGTCGATGGTGCATCATCACCACCTGCAGACGGACTCGGATTTGAAGCTTCAACAGAATTTCTAACCTGCAACTGTTGACCAGGGCTCGGGTTCAGCGGAAAATTTATATTGAGCACTGTTATATTTCTAACTGAATTTGCGGATACGTTGTGAGATAAGCCACCACCGTACCTGTAAGTTACGCTGTAAGTTGTATTTGCAGTCGCTGCACCCAACGTCGAAGTCTGCAAAAGTTTTTGTGGGTTTACTGCAACTCTTGAGAAAGTCTGAGAAAAGGGAAGAGGTATCGCAAATTCAGATGGGTCCGGGACTATACCTGAATTTATGCTGTCAGCGGACCCTCCGCCGAATGTCATGCTCGTTGTTCTACTTCCCAATGCAACTTCAGTTATGAATCTGTATGGAGCAGGTATTACTTTAAGTGAATCTTTCACCAAATTATTGTCACCAGCAGAATTAAGCACATTCTTATACACAACGTCATTAGTCAAAGTCTCAACTTCATAATAGATGTTGCCGTATCCGTCAATAACGTTGATTATCTGCGTAACGTCAGGGTTAGAAAGCTGCACACGTCTAAAGGGAATAAAGTCTCCGATTGCAAAAGATTCTGTAGTCTGCGATCCAGAAGTAGCGCGGCCCGATTTCTTCAATATCTTAGACACCAGGCTTCCTGCTACCCTCCTACCATTTGATACCGCTACATCACTTGCTAACACGACAGATCCCGACGCGTCATAATCCCAAAATTGCACATTTTCTAATAGTGTGAATTCAGTTCCGTTTGAAGACCTTACACTGGTACCGTCTAGTATCGTGGGTATCAACGCGGGATCGGGTCTAAGCGATCCATCATCAAGTAATGGTACCTCTACGTAGAAATCAATGTCCACTATCGAAGCAGAAGCACCCGTTACTTTAACACCTGAATTTCTGAGTATCGTTTGTATACTGGACGTTTCGACTGCTGTGTCCGCATTCAATTCGCCGTGCAGATGATCCAGATAGAAAGACATGTTGTCACCAATGTACGCAGCCATGTCTAGTAAAAGTCCACCCATCGATGCTTCAGAAAAATCCTGTATTCTATCAGGGTAATATTGTCTTGCGTAGTCTAGAAGCACAGTTCTGAATCCATCAAAATCTCTTGCTAGATAATTTCTTTGGCGGACATTGGTCAGAGATACTTTGTTATTTATTAGGGCCATCGGTTGTGTCTCTTAGCGATAAGTAGAATTTCTGCTATATTACATACAAAACAATTTGTAGACCTTTTCCGAAAGCTCCGAATGAGGGTACGTTGTATTTGATATTGACTCTTATGACACCAGTGTTCTTATTCTCTAGATTATCTATTTGAGAACTAAACGTCTCAAGTTCTATATACGGCATCCATCTCCCAACAGCATCCCTTATTCTAGTGATGGCTTGTGTATCAAAATCATCCTGAGACACTAGATCTGTTGTCAGGGGTTTTAGATTGGCTCCAAAGTCGTATAGCCCTAATCTCTCTCCCCAATTTGTCAAAAGAAGATTTCGGAGGTTGTCTGCCATCTGATCTTCAATACTGTAGTTCATTGCAAATATCCCCTCCGATTTACTGCCCAACTCTAGGGGCGTTTTTATGCCGAAGGGAATTGCAGACGTAGCAAGAACTTCAGAAATTATCTGATCTTGTGTTTTACCAACACTTTTGAAGCTATACGTTGCCATAAGTCTAATTATAGGTGTAAGCAACTTAGACCCACGATTCTGGTGGGCATTGACTTCATTACGTTATCTTTGACTTGCTGCTTATAGTTGATACTGCAGCTGACACTGAAACCTTAGCTGTACTAATTGCAGTATTTACTGCTTGAGCAGGCGTCGCGACGGGAGGCAATGCACTCGATAGTCCTTGTATGAAAGTATTGATTGCGTCGATCTGAGCCTGTAGACCGTTTATTGCATTCGTGGTCTCTACCGATTTGGCAGCAGTAACAAGTGGTCCAGCAGCAGGATTCGGGCTTGTAGGTGAAGAGATTGAAGTGTTTGATCCTCCACCTGAAGATCTTCCCGTCACATTCGCAGCTGTGAGGGGTGTTGGGGCCCCGGGCAAAGTTAAATTCCCACCAGCTAAAGAAAGTATACCAGAAGAAGCATTGATCACTATCGCAGTCCCGCCTATTGCTATTGTGCTTGAATTCAAGTCTATCACAATGGCTCCTCCCCCGATAGAGACACGATTTGAAGATGCATCAAAGACTGCTAAGTTGTCTGCAATATTTACTTTTTTACCGCTAACGTCAAGCACTTGCAAAGCGCCCGCTCCGCCGCCTCCAAAAGTTATTTTGTTCGATGAGTTGTCAAAGACGCTAAGAGCTGTATCTACTTTGTCGCTGCCTATGATTGCAGATCCGTTGTTGGGCAGAGGAGCGATGAATCGATTGTTTCCTGAATCAAGAGTCAACAAAGCTTTGCTTGTGTCTACTGCGTCTTTATTTTGACCAACAGAGAATACGCGATCTTTAGACGTGCTGACAACGACATCACCATTTTGTTTGAGCATCAATGATGCCCACTTATCAGCATCGTTGATCTCTTCTTTTATATCAACGCCATCAGGAGATTGCTTGATGTTAAACCCGGTTGAAATTAGCTCAACATCTGAACGGCTGATTGCGCGGATCTTGTCACTCTTCAGGATTATTGAAGCATCACCTGCTGCTCCGTCAGTTATTGAAAAGTCTTTATTGTAGTCAGATAAAGAAAAATTTGCATCTGTATTAGTTCTTTGAGATATCAAAATTCTGCTTCTGTCATTCTTAAGGTCAGGATCTCCTTCACGGATCGATAAGCTATCGGGTGATTTGTTAAGCTCTTTCTTTATGAAAGAACCCTTTGTCTTTCCTCTAACGTCTCGAATGCTTGTAGTGTCTGAAGACTTACCAAAAGTTTCGTCAGTTTGGCCACGACCAGCAACTAAATCTATAGATCCAGCAGACCCTCTAATGTCTTTTTTTGGATATACCTGTATCTTTGTTTTTGAAAATCGGTCTAAGTCTGTGACAGGGTCTGAATACTCTGCAAGAGGACCCGTTCTGTCTGTGCCCAACACGACCAACGTGTTATTTGTGCCCTCTAAAACAACGTCACCGGGTCTAGATCTAAATCTGGGAACCGACTCATATGTCGTGACTCTTGAAGCATCGGTGCTAGTAACCAATTTTTCAAATACGTCTTCATCATCGCTGGGGAGTGTTGGACTGTGCTGACTCGTGATTCTATCATCGTCTATCTGAACGACGGGAGCGTTTCTAAGCTCATGCCATGCGTATGAACTGTCATTGATAGACGATTCATTTTCGTGCCTTTCAAAAGTAGTTGGGAAATAGCTAATTTCTGAATTTCTAGTGCTGGGGTGAGCGTGATTGACATCGTCGGCAACTGAGGTTTCAATAATTCTACAAAACCAATAAGCGACATCAGACTTATTTGAGGCGGGGCTTTCCAATAGTGTCCAGACTGCCTCGCCTGGCTTGCAGGGTAAAGACAGATGCGAAGGAAAAAATGGAAAAACAAAAAGAGGATCAGAATTTTCACCGACCCTTTTTGCTATAATCGTATTTCGGGGAAGCACGTCTGCGTACTTCATATTTGTGATTCCCAGTGATTGCCAGTACGTTTTTCTCTTTTCGTCTTTACAGTCATTTGTGGGATCAGATATCACTTCTAGAACGACCATTCTAACGAAGTGTGGCAGTTGATCGGGTATAAATCTTTGTTCAGATTCTCTGCTACTCAGTGTTCCTTCAGAGAACCTTTTTATGTTGTTAGATATTGAATCTTGAAACTTCATTTTTGACTACCCACCGATCTTCTTGAACATCTCTTCTGGGTCTATCTCTGGGTCGTCTTTCTTTTCAGATTTAGAAACTAGTTCAGCAAGACGTATGATCTGGTCATTGGCCTTGCTCATCCTCTCAATGTAAATGGCCAATGTCCTGCCGTGAATTGCATGTTCGGCACTCTTGTCTTGAACTATATCTACGAGTTGATTAAACAAGACGTATGAGTTCTGACGATCTGTGATTGCATTCTCGTAGATCTCCTTCCAGAGCTTCTTCTTCTTGTCAGATACACCGTCTATCTGCTCGAGAAGTTCTCCGAAATCCTTGATCTTACTTTCAACTGTTAGCTCAGAGTCTGCCTTGATTCCCATGAATAAATTATCTTGCGTCTTTTGAATCTGTCTTGTGCTTTTTGTAGTGTCGCCTAATAGACTGCATGACTGTCGTTAATTGCTTTGGAGACAAGCCTGAGAGCTCACGCATATACAAGAGCACTGCACTCTTGTTTAGTAGATCAATGTCGTCAATGTTCTCAAAGATCGTGATGATAGAATTTATACAAGCTAATTCGTTTTCGGTTTTCACCTTAGACCGAATATCGTAAAGCAGCTCAACCGTGTGTTCAACAGAGTCGACAGCATCGATCAGTGCATCCTGTGGGGGAAGACATTCATGCTCCTCAATGATGAGTGTTTCATATGCTGTAAGAGATGTTGGATCGTCTAAGCTCACACTTCTCTTTGCACGTTGTGCCTTGTGCTTTGTCTTGATGATAAGCCAATTTTTAGCAACGACGTTGAAGTAAGAGAATGCGTTGGTACCTCTCGAGGCATCGAACTTGTGGATTGTTTCAAATAGAAAGTTTACGCAATCATTCTTGAGCTCGTCATATGTGTGATGCATACCAGTGAACTTGTGAATGTTGATGAGATTCTCGACTAGCTTCTCAAAAGCGGGCATTATCTCTTGAACGTAGAGACGATCTCTTTCTTTCTTCACAATTTCAGACTGAAATTTGACGATTGCGGTCTGTGTGTCTGTGTTGAAGTATAACTTAGGGTTGGTTTTCTCTGTCTTCTCTTTGATCTTACTGTCATCAAGAATATCATCAAGAATGTCAGGAGAGTTGCCCTTTTGTTTCTTAGATCTTCCTCTTCTTTTAGCTGTTGCTGTCTTTTGAATCTGCGTCATTGTCTTCTTCTTCTGTTGGTGTCTCCTCGTCTTCCGTGACACTATCCAGCAGCTTTGCGACTGCAGCCACAGATTCTTTGGCAGTTGCCATATCTGATACTAGCTCTCTGACTATTGGGTCATCAGAGAAAAGTTCGATTTTAGTCTTTTTGTCTATTATATCATGTTGTGCATTCAGGATGATTATTGAGCTTTGAAGTGCTTCGTCGATCTCTTGAAGTCTTCCCATCAGCTCAAAATTCCTTCCTATGCTTCTGATGCATAGGAGGGTCGACCCTCCCGTGAGCAGGGTCAATAATATACACAGAGCTATCAGCAAAGAAACTCTCCGAGTTTGTTAGTATACATTTTTTCAATCTCCTGCAGTGAATAGCTTGATCTTAGCTTCTCACCCAGTCCCCTTGCCCACTCAGACGGAATACTGTTGTTAGATCTAAACTTGACGATCTTCTTCTTGAAATCGTCTTCAGAAGGCGTAGCCCACCTTGATCCCGACATGAAGATCTTGTTGTCGACCCTTGAGCTGTGTATCGTGTCAAGCTTATAGTCGACTTCGATAAATTTGCCCTCTGACAAAAAATCAACGTGTCCTGACCACCCCGTCGTGATAACGGGCAGATCAGAAGCTGCAGCTTCAAGAATCGGAAGACCGTACCCTTCGCCGCGGGTCAAAGAAACAAGAGCTTTGATCTGTGGGTGTCTATATAGAGAAGCTACTTCGTGATCAGATAATTCACCATGCAAAAGATGGATTCTTGGGTACATTCCTTTGCGAACTTCACGGATGAGTGCTTCTAGTGTCTGGGTCACTATCTTGCGATCGATCGTTGTATTACGACCAGAGTTGGTCTTGACAACTAGACCCACATCACGATCATCCTTGAAAACTTCGCAAAACCACTTGATCGTATAGAAGATGTTCTTTCTATCGTTCTCTGGATTATTCCCTGTTATTTGGCCGAATAGAAGGAAATTGAATTTAGTCGACAATTCTAGAGTGTCAATCGTTGTACTCTGGCGGTCAACGATCGCTTCGCTGTAGGACTCTGGGATGACATAGAGCGGCTTCGTTACGTTCCCAGATGACGTTAAAGAAGAGGCTGAATGCTTAGACGGGACGATCACGGCATCCATGTCATTGCAGTTTTTGATCCAGCTGGGATTGCAGCGGTCTGTCTCAATTGCTGCGGTGATACCTATATTTTTACGCCCTAATCTGGGATCCCACTCATTGGGAAGCTGAAGCTGTAGTGTTACATCGTAGATTTTTCCCGTAGGGTCAACGGTCTTGTCCATTATTCTTCCGACTAGACCGTTGCAACCCTGGTGATTAATTAGCCACGGTGTATCACCCCACGGAAGAGCCTGGAATGATACATCAAGATTTGGTTGATTCAATAACCACTGGGAAACTTGTCGGGCATGCACACCATACCCTGACTGCGTTAGAACAGGCCCCCGCATTAGAACACTTTTCATAGCTCTTTACACTCCCAGTGGCCGCCCTTGCGAGCCTTGAATTCATCGATGGTTTTCTCTAGAGTCCTGTCCCACTCTGACACGACTTTATTCACGTCATATTCTATTTTTGCTCTCGCGCGTGCTTTTGCGCCGAGTTCAGCTCTCTTCTGGGGTCCCATATCGTACATTTCTACAAAGGCCTTCTTTAGCGTCTCGTGCGAGACAAAGTCTTCATAGATGTAAGGTACCATGTGGTTGCCTATCAACGTTCGAACGTCGGGGTTCAACCCAATTCCGTATTGCTCTCCAGTTTCTGGATTTTCAACTTGTCGAGTCAGGCCGCCCGTCTTGATTGCAATTATTGGTTTACCGCACATCATCATCTCTAATGTGGGCAACCCGAATCCCTCGTTGCAGCTTCTGTTGACTATCGTGTCTGATACATTGTAGATGAGTGACATCTGCTCAAAGTTAATTCTATCTTTTGAGAAGACGACACTGTCTTTTACACCCAACATATCGATTACCTGATATAGATTGGTGCCCTCTTGGTCAAGAGGATCAGTGTGCATAATCAACGTTGCTTTGCGATGACCGTATTTGGCAGACAACTCGTCCACAAACAATTTCCACGAAGTCAAGATATCACTTGGCATCTTTCTTCTAGCGTTACGAGAGACGTAAAGACACACAAAGTGATCGAGCCTTTCAGGACCAAGCAGCATGCTCTTGAATTTTAGAACTTCGTTCTGCGGTAGCGGCTTATAGAGGTCTGCAGGAACTGCGTGGGGAATGTAGTTAGTCTTTTCAGGAAATCTTTCCTTGACCATTTCATAGGTCGGATAATTGATGCAGTTCACTAGGTCCGTTGCTTCGTAGAGTGGACGATTGAATTCGGGCCACGGAGGGTTGTCCCACAAGTGCCAATAAGCAATTGGGCAGACCTGGTGGATCTCGTCTTCCATCTCCCAAGCCCAGATGAAGAAACGGGGATCGGTGAAGAGCACTAGAGCATCAGGCTTGACCTGCGCAAGAGTCTTACGTAATAGTGCCTTGTTTCCGAATCCGTCGGTGGGTTTGATTATGAAGTCGGGATTGACAACGACTGTATCGTAATTGTCGTGTTTCATTGCACCTCCAAAGCAGCGAAATGAATACTTTCCCGTGTTCACAAGTCCCGTGATGAGCCACCGTGCTTGCGTTCCTACTCCGGAAGTCGAAAGCGGATGGTCACTAAGAAATAATATCGTCTTTTTGCTCATTGGTTCTATATTACGATAAATCGAAAATGTCGTAACAAAGTGAAGTCTTTTATCATGTACAGTGGACAGTACCCTTGTATTCACACCATTGACATGAGTCTCTATTTTTAATGACAAGCCCCTTCTTTACAGACGTGACCATGTTGTTCACGACTTTTAGAGATCTCTGTACGGGAACTTCGCCCAAGGAGACAGCAAACAGCTCGCAGTGGTTGCCTTGCTTTGCAGACTTTTTAAGAATAACAAATGCACATCTGATGTCCTTGAACGGAACATCGGGATGCTTCTTACTCCAATAGTTCTTGTATAGAGCCAGCTGGTATTGCTTGGTTACGTCTTGCTTTTGTTCTCTAAACCACCCTCTATTAGAGGTCTTCCAGTCAATGATCCAGTACAGGTCCTCCCCACGTTTTCCTTTGCACTTGATCACGCCATCGATGAATCC